>PDWJ01000098.1_pt1 | contig 118713 bp, 95 predicted proteins | sample 1430881 | NCBI WGS metagenome assembly PDWJ01 (sample SAMN01162460, study PRJNA174530) | Oral metagenome, whole genome shotgun sequencing project. | biome: Marine environment; feature: Marine mammal; material: Swab sample of the gingival sulcus; isolation source: swab sample of gingival sulcus... | reverse complement strand
CCTACTTCCTCGGCTTTGTTCCAAGCTGCGTCAAACTTGGCTTCGACCGTTTCACCTACTACCTTTGTCTTGTCCCAAGCTGTATCAACCGCAGACTCAACCTTGGACTCTAACGCTTCACCTACCTCCTCGGCTTTATCCCAAGCCGTGTCAAACTTGGCTTCGACCGTTTCACCTACTACCTTAGTCTTGTCCCAAGCTGTATCAACCGCAGATTCAACCTTATCACCAAGCGCACTTACCGCAGTCTTAGCCTTATCCCAAGGACTTACACTTATCGAGTCATCACTGCTCAGATTGTGCTGATCCATCTCAACTTTCGGCAGATCAACATCGACTGACGACGCACCTAACTTCACATCAGGTACATCCACGTCAACCCTAGGCAGATCAACATCCACCGACAGCGCATCCAGCTTTACATCGGGTACATCTACATCAACACTGGGCAGGTCAACATCGACTGATGGCGCATCCAGCTTCACATCAGGTACATCTACATCAACGCTCGGCAGGTCAATATCTACTGAAGGCACATCCAGCTTCACATCAGGTGCATCAACCTCAACTTTGCTATCACCACTAAAGCCATCCACAGCCAACTTGCCCGCAATACCTACACCTAAAGCAGTACCAACGGTTTTAATACCATCCAAAGCACCTGACGACTCAACTTTCAAATCAGGCACATCTACATCGACTGACGGCGCACCTGACTTCACATCAGGTACATCCACGTCAACCCTAGGCAGAGCAACATCCACCGACAGCGTATCCAGCTTCACATCGGGCACATCGACATCAACACTCGGCAGGTCAACATCGACTGACGGTGCATCAAGCTTCACATCAGGCACATCGACATCAACGCTCGGCAGATCAATATCTACTGAAGGCGCATCCAAATCAATATTAGGTGTACTTAAGTCGACTTTAGGGGCGTCAATGTCAGCGGGAGAGATATCTAGCTTAGCCCCCAAACCAAATTCACGAGTACCAACGCTGACTTCTGGAATATCAGTAGAAAGATCAGGTGTATTAACATCAATATCAGGCAATTTAGCAGACCACTTTTTCTGCACAGACACATCAGACTGTTCACCTTTTAAATCTAAATCAGCCTTGGGTAAATCAATATCCAGATTAGTTTCTGCTGAACGACTGCGCTCAGCGGCCATAGCGGCTCCCGCAGACACAGCAGCACCAGCGGCAGCCGCAGTTTTTAAGCCATTTGATAGCTGTCCTTCAGAGGATTTTTTACTCCAACCATAAGAAGGCGGTCTAATTTCGACAGTATCTTCAACTATACGTCTTTTACAAAATAAACCTTTAAGCCAGCGTCCCAACCAATAACCCAACAGAAAGGCAAGTAATAACAGGATCAAAGCCTGAATGATAAACATAGTCATTTATTAATCTCCTTGCCCTTACACGAAAACCATCCCATCAATAATCCAAAAATAAAGGCCAGCAACAGCCAGATGAACAACTTTGAAAATAGATAAATCATGACAAATCACCTCAACTGTTATTGTTTACTTTTGTTTAATTTCAAAGCTAATACGGCGATTCTTAGCACGCCCACTCGCTGTCGTATTGGGTGCGACAGGCTTGGTTTCACCATAACCGCGAGTCTCCAACAGTTTTTCTTCAACACCAGAACCAACCAAATATTCCTTAACAGCATCTGCACGTAACTGACTTAAATGTTGGTTATAAGCAGCATCACCTATGCTATCAGTGTGCCCGCCAATCAAAACCCCCCGATCTGCAATAACATAACTACAGTCCAGCATGATGGTGGCAATCTGATTTAAAACCTGAAGACTTTCAGAACGTAGCTTAGCTTTATTAATAGCAAAGACAATCTGTTGGCTATCTGTAATACCATCCAGACCAGATTGACAATTAGCAGCAGCTTGTTCTTGTGGATCATCCATGCCAACAATGACAGGCTCGTTGCTAACAGGGGCTTGTGCAGTTCCATTAGCAGGTGGTGCATCTGTAGCAGTACTAACGAGCTCAGTCGCAGATGCAGGACTCTCTTCGCTAATGGTCAAACGGTTCTGAACCGTCAAACCACTATCTGCTAAAGCTTGTTGTACTTTGGACATAACGCTTTCACCTTGGGCAGCATCAGCAATCAAACCACTAACCTCTACTTTATCCCTAATCACTTTCAAACCAGCTTGCCCCTCAGGCAAAGCAGCCAACAAAACATCCACACCTTCTAACCAAGCAGGTAAAGCACCCTTTTCTGTGACAGTCAAACGATTAACAACATTCTCTTCACCAACACGCTCACCCGCCGCTGCAATTAAAATATCAACAGCCTCACGTGAAGGAACTGCGCCGCTTAATACCACACTACCATCATCGCCCAACGCTACTTCAAGCTGATCTATAACAGCAACATTGGCAACATCCGTATTTGCTTGCGTATTTTCCTGCTGAAGATCAGAGGCAGCTTGTTGCTCAGCTTGTGTTGCTTCAGATTCATCATCAAATTTACCATCAACCTCGGCACTAGCACTGCTTTGTTCTGTATCACCCTTAGCATTGGCTTGCCCAGTTTGCTGAGCTTTATTAGCATCACCCTCAGCCGCCACATCCATATTTTCGCCTTGAACAGCACTGTCAGCAGCAATTTTATCGCCTGAAGTAGCTCGCTCAACGTCTCCACTTTGAACTTTATTACCCGTAAACCCTGCGACATCTGCATCACTTGTACCAGCTTCTCTATCTGCCTGAGTGGTATCCATCTCCCCAGTCATACCTGTCGCTTCAGCAGTCCCAGCTTGAGCATCCGCATCGGCCACAGCATTATCAGTGGCAACATCACCTTCCATATCACTCTCAGTTATTAATATCGCTGCTTCGCTCACCTGTTCAGTACCAAGCCCTTCCGCCAAATTCGCTTGTGTACCTTCAATTACTTCAGTCTCCACAGAAGCTTCAGTATTACCCTCTGCTGTACCTAAGGCCAAATCAGCGGTGCTTGCAGTTTTCAACAGATTGTCAACCACACGTACACCGAGTGTATTCAAGGCAATTGTTCCCGCTTTTTCACGTAAACTTTCATTAGGTGCTGCACCGAGTAATTGTAAATCGCGGCCACGATTAACAGCGTTCACGTCCACCCAGTCGATATTCTCAGCTAACAAATTTTGCTTAACACGCTCGGTTAAATCCATTTCCACCGGTGCTTGCCGCGACGCAATCATGAAGTAAGCCAGTAAAGCCAAGCCCAGAAGTGTTAGTAGCCACCACCAAAGTGGTGGTAATACTCCGCAAAACGATGAACGCTTTTCAGCCATAATATTGGAATCCCTGAGGTTTGTTTTGAAAAAAGTTTATTAAAAGTCTAGTCGATCCAAATCCTTACAAAGTTCTCGCTTTGCAAAAACTTGCTGACTACTCAAATCTATTTATACCACTCGTAATGATAGTTCAAATAAATAGTTAAACGACGAAAAGGTGTAATTAATGCTAACGACGCTAATAAACGCTCACAAGGCAAAAAAGTCAATTTTTCAACAAAATACTTTGATATTGGATTGTCGGTTCAATCTAGCTGACAAGATGTATGGTCTAAACCAATAGAAAAACGGTCACACTCCTAGTGCATATTATTAGGCCACTGGCCGTTGCAGAATGGCTACTTTAAAATGGGAATAGCAGGTTTAACAGACTCCAAGTTATATGCCGGTTCGTGGAGTGAATGGATTCGAGACCCGAACCGGCCAATTGTGACCAGCGCTGAACATTCAGCACTTATTCTACAAAATTTTGCTCAATGTACTTAAATACAGCCAGCAAACCCATCGCCTCGCCTCCTACAGGTCGTCCGGGACGAGCGCGCAAGTTCCAAGCCATTAAATCAATATGTGCCCAAGGAATACGCTCAGGAACAAATTCATTCAAGAATAAAGCTGCTGTAATCGCGCCACCATAACTGTCGCCACCATTACTAATATCAGCCACTTTGCTTTCCAGCTTTTCCAGATAAAGCTTGTGCAAGGGCAAATTCCACATGAGATCGCTACTGAGTGTGGAAGCTATTTGCAGTTTCTGCATTAAGCTACGGTCATTACTAAAAAATACCGGAATTTCAGTCCCCAAAGCGACCCGAGCAGCCCCTGTTAGTGTGGCAAAATCAATAATTACATCAGGATCAGCTTCAGCAGCATAGGCTAGTGCATCACACAAAATCAGGCGACCTTCGGCATCGGTATTATCTACTTCTACCGTTTTGCCCAAACGAGTGGACAATATATCACCCGGACGAAAAGCATCACCGCTAATCGCATTGTCAACGGCAGGAATTAACACTTGCAGACTGACTGGCCATTCCAATTGCATAATAAGCTTGGCAAGCCCTAACACATGTGCTGCCCCGCCCATATCCTTTTTCATCAAGCGCATAAGAGCAGATGATTTAATATCCAAACCGCCAGTATCAAAGCAAACACCCTTGCCAACTAGGGTAATTAATGGATCTTCTTCATCACCCCAATTCAACTCTAGTAAACGGGGCGCGTGTACACTGGCGCGCCCTACTGCATGAATAACGGGAAAATTGTCTTCTAACAAGGCTGTTCCAGTCACTGCACGAAAATCTGCCTCATGCACTTCTGCCAAACGCTGCATGATTTCCTCGATGTCTTGCGGCATCATGTGATTAGCGGGGGTATTAATCATATTGCGCACCAAGCTAATCGACTGCACTACAGCATTCACCTCTTCCTCATCAGCAGGCACATACAGTAACGGAATTTCTTTTTCTTCCACCTGACGAAACTGGTCAAAACGATAGCTGCCCAACCCCCAACCGATCGCTGCCTGTTGTTGTTGCTCTTGGCTCCATTCGCCATCCAGATAGTAATCCTTTGCTGGAAGCTGGCTGGGTAAACCACCTAAAGCCCATAAAAGTCCATCATCTTCATTCCAGCCTACCAATACCCGCTCTAGCGTATTATCCGCCGCAGGAATGAGCGCTACCTGACCAGGCTTAGCCGCAAAGTTGCCATTATCCAGCCAACGTATCGCTGTCTCAGACAGTTTCTCCCGCAAGGCTGACCATTTGCGTGTCGCCACCAGTTGTACAGGAATGGCATCTTCGATTTTGTCGTAGGTATACATTTAGCCTCTCTTTCAATGACATTATTTTATAATCTTCTTTCTGTAAAACCAGAGACTTTGTCTTGCTCGCATTGACAATACACTGGCTCCCATTCATGCTTCCCGCTGAAGAAATGATAAACATTAAGGCATCACCCCTACACTACACTAAAGGCATGCGACTTGATACTACTTACACCATCAATACACCTGAAGGCATTGCACTAGAACTGTCTCCCGCAGGCCCTGTGCCACGCACGCTCGCTTGGATCATTGACTTGAGTATTCGTACTGCTTTTAATGTGGTCATGTTCGGTGTAATGGCTTTTCTAGGTAATACAGGCTTAGGCATCGGCTTGATTATTATGTTTTTGCTGGAATGGTTTTATCCAGTTTGGTTTGAGCTGCGTCATCACGGTCAAACCCCAGGCAAAAAACTACTACAAATCTATGTAGCACAAGCTAATGCCACACCCATTACACCTGCTGCCTCCGTGGTGCGAAATTTATTACGAGTGGCTGATTTTCTGCCTTTTTGCTATGGCTTTGGTTTAATCAGCACCTTACTCACCCAACGCTTTCAACGTTTGGGCGATTTAGCGGCAAATACGGTAGTCTTACACCTTGACCCACCCAAGCCAGCCATGCAGGCTTTCCAAGCTTTACCCGCAGCACCGCCCTTGCCACTCAGTTTGCCAGAACAACAGGCCATTATCCTGTTTGCCCAACGCCAGTATACGCTCACCAACGAACGCCAAGATGAATTGGCACACATGACAGGGCAACTCGTAGCAAACCGACAGGATGCCAGTAACTATTTAAAATCCATCGCCAGTTGGTTAACAGGACAGCGTTCATGAAGCAATCCTACTTTGTACAACAACACGAAGCCTTATGGCAAAGTATAGAAAACTGGCTGGACTATCAACAGCTCCCAGCCAAAGAGCGTCGTAAACAAACTGTACCTGCTATTGATTTTCCGGCAGATTATCGTCGCCTGTGCCACCACTTGGCTTTGGCACAATCGCGTATGTATAGCCCTTTACTCACTGAACGGCTGAATAATTTAGTCACACGCGGACACCATCAGTTGTATAGCAGTCGTATGCACTTCTGGCATCGCTTCGCCACTTTTTATTTACATGATTTCCCTGCCTTAGTACGCAAAGAATACAAATTATTGGCATTGGCCAGCTTACTGTTTTTTGGCACTTATTTTGGCATGCTCATAGCCATACAAATAGAGCCACAACTGATTTACTCCGTTGTTGATGGCGAACAGGTGGCTGTCATGGAAGCAATGTACGATCCACAAAATAAATCCCGTTTAGGACGTGAGCGAGAAGCGGATAGCGATATATTCATGTTTGGTTACTATATTCGCAATAATACCAGCATAGGTTTCAATGTCTTTGCAGGTGGCTTAATTTACGGCTTAGGTACGCTGTTCTTTCTATTGTTCAATGGCATTGTATTAGGCGCTATTTCCGGGCATTTAACCCACATAGGCTATAACGAAACCTTCTGGAGCTTTGTCGTCGGGCACAGCAGTTTTGAGTTAACCGCAATTGTTTTATCAGGCGTCGCAGGCTTGAAGTTAGCGGAAGCGCTAGTCGCCCCCGGACGCAAAACCCGCCGGCTAGCTTTATTGGATAATAGCCAGTTGGCGATACGGATTGTTTATGGTGCGGCTACTTTATTCACTATGGCTGCTTTTGTAGAGGCATTCTGGTCATCCCAAGCCATTATTCCACCCTTGGTAAAATACCTGGTCGGCATTGCACTCTGGCTAGTGCTCATGCTTTACTTTTTCAAGATGGGACGTCATCAAGCGGCAGGACTCATCGCATGAGACCGGCTGATCTGACGGTACAAGTGCGCCAGCGTTCACCTTGGGAAGCTGTCGACCTCGGTTTTCGCCTGACGCAACAGCACTGGAAACACGTTTTTCCCACAATGCTATTATGGTTTGTCCTCATCGGCAGCATTTTATGGCTACTCTTACCTAGGGATTACCTTTGGTTAGCCAGTCTAATTTTCTGGTGGCTAAAACCCTTATATGACCGTATTTTGTTACATATTTACAGCCATAGCTTATTTGCCCACTACTTAACAAGCGCCGAAGTATTCTCTGCTTTGCCTCGTTTGATCACCCATACGGGCTTACTTGGTGCATTAAGTTGGCGACGTTTTTCCCTGTCCCGCGCTTATAATTTACCCATTTGGCAATTGGAGCAATTACGTGGTGAAGAAAAGCGCAAACGTCAACAGCTAATTTATCTACAAGGCCACAGTAATGCCGTATGGCTAAGCATCATTTGTTTACATCTAGAGCTGATTCTGTTCGGCTCCTTATTTGTTTTGCTCATCTTTTTTGATCCTACTGGGGTTTACCTAGAACATTTACAAGCAGTATTCACACAAAGCGCCAGCGAAGAAGGTTTTTATATACACAGTTTAATGAATTACAGTTTTTACATTTTGGTCGTATTCATCATTGAGCCTTTTTACGTGGCGGCTGGATTTACACTTTACCTCAATCGACGCACCCAACTAGAGGCTTGGGATATAGAGATTGCTTTCCGTAGCATAGGAGAGCGCCTAGCAGGATCAAGCCCAAAAACCAGCCGAGTTATTCCCTTGGTCTTACTCAGTCTGACCATAGTGTTAACAAGTCTCCAGCCTTTCACCCCAGTCTATGCCGCCCATGCGGAAGAATACCTTGCCCCCGAACGATTGCCGCCAAGTGCCGCGCGCGAAAAAATTGATGTTGTGATGGCTTTAGATGAATTATCTCAACGCCGCAAAATCATGAGCTGGCAAACTAAAAAAACAGATGATGAGGGGTTCGATGTCAAAACGACACTGGATGATTTGGGTTTGTTGTTTGCTACTATATTCAAAGCACTATTATGGATAGCAGTTATTGTCTTGATTATTTTTGCGATTGCGTATCGAGATAAGCTATTGGCTTTATTAAAGCCCTCTCGCCAACAGGTCAAAGCCTCCCCGAAACCGACAGTATTATTTGGTATGGATATACGCCCGGAATCATTGCCAGAAGATATTTCCGGTACGGCAAAGCAGCTATGGGAACAAGGGCAAACCCGCGAAGCTTTAAGCCTCTTATACCGTGGCAGCTTAATGCTCCTGACCCGACAAGATGAGCTAGCCATTTCCAATAGTCATACTGAAGAAGACATTTTACGTCTCGCACACTCGGCTATTAATGCAAAACGCTTTGCCTATCTAAGCCGTTTGACGCGTCACTGGCAAAATATTGCTTATGCGCATCGCCCACCAGAACAACAGGTAGCCGAAGCTTTATTTAACAAGTGGCCAAGCTTCCGTCAGCTCGCTACGACCCATCATGAGGTAACTGCATGAAGCTACAGAATATTCTTATTATTCTGTTCAGTATGGCGGTTATTGGTGCGGGAACAGTACAGTTTTTAAATTATTATGAGTTAAAAGAACAGGAAACTTTCATTGGTTATCTTGGCGAAGCACGTACTAATAATCTCTTTGCAGCACGATTGTTTCTAAAGCGTATGGGTATTCCTACCGAACGTCGGGATCACCTTAATCAGTTGCCTGACACCGACACAATTATTGTGCTCAATACACAGCGCTACAATATGGGGGCAAGCAAAACAGATGAATTACTCCATTGGGTCGAACAAGGTGGTCATTTGATTACCCGTGCCCGAATTTATGGTGACTTAGACAGTGAGTATGATGAAGAACTTATGTTCCGACACTCCGATCATCTGCAAGCAGCCCTAAACATTGGCATTGGCAAACATCAAATGGTCGATAGTGATGACTTGCCGCTACAGGTTAAGCTGAATAATATGCCGCAAGCACGTGGCTTGGAGCTAATTTTTTTTAAAGCGCTACTGGAATCTGATGCAACAAACACAACGAATACTCAGACGCAACAGTGGCAAGGCCATACTTGGCTAATTCAACGTCCTTATGGTGCTGGCAGCATAACATTACTTGCCAGTCTAGACTTTATTGAAAATTACGCTATTGATCAGGCTGACCACGCTGAACTACTGTGGTATTTGCTGCAAAGCGTTAACCCTGATTTCAAGCAAGTTTGGCTATTACACCGTGATGGTATGCCGAATCTATTTAGCCTGCTGTATCAACATGCTTGGACGGTATTACTCTCCAGTCTACTTTTGTTATTGTTCATATTTTGGGCGATTATGCCACGCTTTGGTACTAAAACGACTGAACCCGTACCCCACCGTCGTCGCCTACTTGAACACATCCGCGCTAGTAGTCAGTTCTTATGGAAATACCAAGCGGGTGGCCGTGAACAACTGATCCATAGTACACGCCATGCCTTACTACAAAATGGGCGTCTGCATATTTATGGTTGGGCGCTTATGAATGAACAACAACAATACACGGCTTTGATGCAACGCTTGCATTACCCGAATACGCATGCTTCACGCTTTGAACATCTGCTGCAAGCCAAGACATTGGAAGAAGCCGACTTTATTGAATTGGTACAACTTGCACATCGCTTAAGGAAAACAACATGACCGAACCCGCACTCAGCCTGTCACAAGCCAGCCATTTAGCTGAGCAAATGCGCCAAGAAATCAGTAAAGCGCTCATTGGACAAGAAAAAGTCGTGCGTGAAACACTGATTGCATTATTGGCAGGTGGTCACATACTGATTGAAGGTGTTCCTGGCTTAGGTAAAACCCTATTGGTACGCGCGCTTGCACGCACCCTGAATGGTAAATTTTCACGCATTCAATTCACGCCTGACCTGATGCCAGCAGATATTAGTGGCCATGTTTTGTTTGATATGCAAAACCAAAGCTTTAATGTGCGCAAAGGCCCGGTATTTACCAATTTATTGCTGGCCGATGAAATCAACCGTGCCCCCGCCAAAACACAATCTGCTTTACTGGAAGTCATGCAGGAACAGCAAGTCACTATCGAAGGCCAAGCTTATCCTGTGCCACTACCCTTCATGACCTTAGCCACTCAAAATCCTTTGGAACAAGAAGGCACTTATCCTTTACCAGAAGCACAGCTTGATCGCTTTTTATTAAAGGTTTACATCGACTATCCCACGATGGCTGAGGAAATACGCATGGTCAATACCATTACCCAGCATCAAATCGGCAATCAGTTTAATCTGGATAGCCTACAAACCGTCGTTACACCAGAAGCCATGCAAGCCATGCAGCAAATCGCGGCTAACATTAGCGTTGATGAAGCTGTTAGCGATTATGCGGTCAGGATTGTTCGAGCCACCCGTGAAGGACAAGGTTTACGCTTTGGAGCAGGGCCACGAGGCAGTATTGCCTTGATTCGTGCAGGTCGCGCCCATGCTTTACTAGCAGGGCGAGACTTCGTTGACCCAGATGATATAAAACAAGTGGCCTTAGCTGTATTACGTCATCGTGTTTCTTTATCACCAGAAATGGAGCTGGAAGGTTACAACACCGATCATGTGCTGAATGTAGTGCTAGAAAAAACGGAAGCGCCTCGACAATGATATTACCTGCACGCCGCAGTTTCTATTTGCTAGGTGTTCATCTAGCCATTGCACTATTGGTTAGCTTTCAGCCAGCCTGGTTGGCCTTATGGTATATTGTATTAGCAGGAACGCTAATTCTTTGGCTGTTGGATGCCTTGTTAATCCCTAAGCACAATATTTTAACGATTGAACGAGCCTTAGCTCATAGCCTACCGGTTGGCATACCAGCTAATGTTAGCCTGACTATCAGCCACAATGCCCCTAGACCCTTGTTACTACAGCTCTATGACCATGTTCCCAGCGCAATTCAGGCACAAGGATTACCCATTAAGCTCGCCCTAGCTGTCGGTAAAAAAGCAAGCGTCCTTTACAGTATTACGCCGACTGAGCGCGGTAAGTATATGTTCCCGCTGGTGCAAGTTCGTCTCTTGTCCCGCTGGCAGCTCTGGTGGCATGATAGTCAATACCCTATTAGCTCGGAAGTACGTGTTTACCCCAATTTTGCGGCGATTGCCCATTATGCCTTGCTCGCAACGGACAACCAGCTCAGTCACTTGGGTATTATGAAACGGCGACGACGTGGTGAAGGCCAAGATTTTCACCAACTACGAGAATATCGTGCGGGCGATAGCCTGCGTCAAATTGACTGGAAAGCCAGTGCACGCATGAAAAAGGCCATTTCACGCGAATATCAGGATGAACGCGATCAAGAAATTATTTTCTTGATTGACTGCGGCCATCGTATGCAGGCACGCGATGGTGAACTGTCGCACTTTGATCATACTTTAAACGCTGTACTGCTCTTATCCTATGTGGCTTTAAAACAGGGCGATGCGGTCGGCTTAGGCACATTCGGTGGCAAACAACGCTGGCTTCCAGCGCACAAGGGTCAAACTAGTCTCAATCAGATTTTAAATACACTGTATGATTTACAACCCACTACTCAGGCACCTGATTACAGCAATGCCGCGACCGAGCTACTAGTGCGTCAGAAAAAACGTGCTTTAGTGATCTTAATCAGCAATTTACGCGATGAAGATACCGAAGACTTGCTACCTGCCCTACACTTACTACGCAAGCGTCATTTACTATTATTCGCCAGTATGCGTGAACTGGCTTTGGATCAAACCTTGGAAGAGCCGACAGATAATTTAGAAGATGCCCTAGAACAAGCAGCAATACATCAATATATGTACTTACGTGAACGCACCTTAGAACAAGTACGCTCTAGCAATATTATGGCTTTAGATGTTCCCCCCGCCAACTTATCGATACAGTTGATTAATCATTACTTAGATATTAAACGCAGCGGTAGTCTATAAAAAATCACCGAAGTTGTCTCCTCGGCATCTGCCCGTTCATGAGCTTTATCACCAGACCGTAAATGAATTGACTTCATTGAAACTATGTCATCCTACCGACTCGGAACAATTGACAGGGGTAACATCTGGCTCTAATAAATCATGCGAGGCCAGATCAGAACTCGGGAAATGCGCAACGAGAGAGTAGCCATCCGCATCATAGATGCCTCCGTAGCATTCCCCCTAACCCTCTAACAAAAAGTAAAGACCGCAGGCTACAACAATTAGACTAGATCCATGACCAATCGTGAGTAAGGACTACCCACCTTTTTTTGTTTTGCTACCACCCGTAATAGGGTTTTAATGCAAAGTCTTTTGTGACTATGCAACTTTCATAACAAGCTTAGTGAGCGAAATATTCGCAATTTCTGTGTTTTCCACGATATTATCTTTAGTCAACTTAGGAATTCTGAAGCTTGGAAGGTTTTCACACCGGATAGACTCGACAAATCTGCAATTCTTTGTTGCTACTTTGTTAATTTTTTGCAGCAGCTAGTTTCGGCAGTACTTGTCAGTTTAAGGTATAACAATCAATTAGAGGATATGAATATGCGGGTATTAATTATTTTTAACAGAAAACCCTATGATAATACAGATGTCACTTGGAATGGATTGCGACTGGCAGAAACACTGAGAAAAAAGAATGTCGAGGTGCGAATTTTTCTGATGAATGATGCCGTGGATATGGCAAGAGAAGTTTGTAAGCCTCCACAAGGTTATGATCAAGATTTATCACAGCAGTTAAAAGACTTAATCGATCATGGCGTTGCTGTACAGGTTTGTGGTACGTGTATGACACGTTGCGGTATTTATAAAAATCATCCCTATTTCGAGGGTGCGCAACAATCTACCATGGAAGCCTTAGCGGAATGGGTGGTTGAGAGTGATAAAGTGCTGACTTTTTAGAGCATTCATACTTCTCATTATCAATAGGCCGTTGTGTGAATCATGTCGGCCATTGGCTGTATCTACCCTACCCACAAGCAGGCTGAGTGACATAAATTTATAACACGTATCAAGCCACTTTTATGACAGTAATGTTATAATCTCGCCTTTTTTTACACGCCCCGAATCTTTACTGCCCTAGGAGCACAGATGAAACTAAAATACTTCAACTATATAGAGAAGGCCACCAGCACTGGCCGGCTGGAGTTGTTTCGGATTGGCATTGCTGTTTTATTTATTACCATGATCATGCTCATGACCAGTAGTGCTACCCCGGACAGTAGTAATGGCATCTTATTGGTCGTCGCTGCGGTGATTGGTGGCTATATGGCTTTGAATATTGGTGCTAATGATGTTGCCAATAATGTAGGACCTGCCGTCGGCTCCAAAGCTTTAACCATTTTGGGAGCTATTATCATTGCAGCCATTTTTGAGGCAGCAGGCGCGATTATTGCGGGCGGTGATGTAGTCGGCACAGTAAAAAAAGGTATTATTGACCCCCAACTTATTAATAATACCGACGAATTCATCTGGTTAATGATGGCGGCTCTACTAGCTGCTTCGATCTGGCTCAATCTGGCTACTTACTCAGGTGCCCCCGTATCCACCACTCACTCTATTGTTGGTGGCGTGCTAGGTGCAGGTATTGCAGCAGGCGGCTTTAGCGTGGCCAACTGGTTACAAATGGGACAAATCGCGGCTAGTTGGGTTATTTCACCAGCGATTGGTGGCATTATTGCAGCTTTGACGCTCTACCTCATCAAATACACCATTACCTATAAAAACAATAAACTGGCCGCAGCACGTATAATGGTACCCATTCTTATCGCTTTTATGGGTTGGGCCTTTACAACTTATCTGTTGCTTAAAGGATTAAAACATTTAGTTCATTTAGAATTTCTCACTGCTGCCTTGCTTGGCGTGGTGGTCGCTTTAATTGTCTTTTATTTAACGTATCGCCACGTCGTCAGACGCAGCCGTGAACTCAAAAATGATAAAGACAGTGTTAGTCAACTTTTTACGATTCCACTGATTTTTAGTGCAGCTTTGCTGAGTTTTGCTCACGGCGCTAATGATGTAGCCAATGCAGTAGGTCCTTTAGCTGCTATTAATGATGCTTTCCAAACTCATGCAATTGCTTCCAAAGCAGGCATACCCTTGTGGATTATGATGATTGGAGCGGTTGGCATTTCGCTAGGTCTAGCGCTCTATGGCCCCAAGCTCATTAAAGTAGTCGGCTCAGAAATTACTGAGCTGAATCAAATGCGAGCCTACTGTGTCTCTCTAGCCGCAGCGGTCACTGTCATATTAGCCAGCCAGCTAGGTTTACCAGTCAGCTCTACCCACGTTGCAGTGGGCGCAGTCTTTGGCGTTGGTTTTCTCCGGGAAACCATTAAAAACAATTATGCTTCCATTTTGGCTAATATTCGTGTTCATCACATGCGTGACGGTCATACGGATGAAAAGATAGAAGAGTTCATTGCTGAATTTGAGCAAGCCAGCTTTGATAAAAAAGGTCGAATTATTAAAGAGATGAAGCGCAGCCAGACTTCATTTGGCTTGGATGAAATAGAGCGTAAGCGCCTGCGTAAACAGCACAAAAAGCAATTAGTGCGTCGCTCAGCTCTTTACAAGATTGTAGCAGCTTGGTTAATTACCGTACCTGCTTCAGCAATCATGGCAGCCTTTTTTTACTACACCTTGCGCGGCATAATGCTTTAGTCAAAAACTACCCTCTATGGAAGGCCAATGCTCAAATGCAACCGCCTTCCATTGGCCTACTTAATAAGTCCGTCAGCTTTAATTGAGCCTTTTGCGTTTTAAAAGTAGCCCGTTTATAAATTTCTTATTACGGACAATGTTTCAAATCGTTCAAGTAGGCGGGTAATTCAGTAATCGCATCCAGACAAGCTATAGGCTGCAAAGCCAACAGGCGCTCTCTGTCATGCGCGCCATACGATACGGCCAAAGCAGCCATGCCAATGTTGGCGGCCATCTGCAAATCATATTCCGTGTCACCAATCATCAAAGCGCAATCAGCACTTGCATTATAATCAGTCAGTATCTCTTGTAACATTAATGGATTAGGCTTGGAAAGCGTTTCATCTGCACAACGGCTTAATACAAACAAATCTTGTAGATCATGCTCAACTAACTCGCATTCTAATCCACGCCGTGATTTACCCGTTGCAATGGCCAGATGATAGCCTGCATCGCGTAATTGCTCTAATGTTTGACGCGCACCAGCAAACAAAGGGGTAACACGCCAATTACGCAATAAATATTCTTCACGATATTCCTGTATCAGCTCACGCTGCTGTCCCGAAGTAATGCCTGGATAAAGCCGCTGAATAACTTCTTGTAAACCCAAGCCAATCATATTACGGATGTTTGCAGCACTGCACTCTGCTAAACCCAAGGCTCGTGCCGCTCTTTGCATACAATCCACAATATGCATAGCTGAATCAGACAAAGTGCCATCCCAATCAAAAATGAGTAAATCATAAGGCTCGTTTTGCATTAAATATTTTTCTCCAAATCACGCAGTACAGCTTTCAGCTCACGCGGCAGCGGTGCTTGCACACGATACTTGTGACCATTCATATCCAACATGAACTCCAAACGTACTGCATGCAAAAACAAACGTTTTAAACCGCGCTCACGAAAGGCTCGATTCAATTTAAAATCACCATAACGATCATCGCCTAATACAGGATAACCCAGATGCGCTAGTTGCACGCGAATTTGGTGCATGCGCCCTGTCAGTATATTCACCTCCAGCAAACTGCTGTCAGCATATCGTTTTTGCGGTGCAAAAATACTGCTTGAACTTTTGCCTTCATGCTCATTCACCACTTGTACCTTACGACGAGATCCTAGTTCACGTTGTAAATCCAGCGTCACTTCGCGCACGCCACCTTGCCAGCGCCCTGCTACCAGCGCCAAGTAATACTTATCTATACCACCCTCACGCAGTAAAGCATGCAGAGCATTCAAGACTTGGCGTGACTTCGCTAATAGGATCAAACCACTGGTATCTCGATCCAAACGGTGCACCAACTCCACAAAAGGCAAATGAGGGCGTAATTGCCGAAAAGCTTCAATCAAGCCAATGGCAACCCCGCTTCCCCCATGTACGGGCAAACCTGCCGGTTTATTCAGCACAATCAAATAATCATCTTCTAGCAGTACAGACTTTTCTAATAACTGCAATAGTGCTGCGGAAGCTTCTTTAGCCACGACTGCGGATGAACTTTCAGTGTCCAATTTAACGGGAGGAATACGAATCGACTCCCCCAACAGTAATTTGTAATCTGGTTTAACACGCTTCCTGTCTACCCGTACTTCGCCTTTACGTACAATGCGATAAATGACACTTTTGGGAACTTTCTTGAAGTATTTCAACAAAAAGTTATCAATGCGCTGACCGGCTTCATACTCGGTCACTGTATAATAATGGACTGCCATACCTAATGAATGCCTTCTATCTTGAGCAAACTGATTCAATTCGATTGATCGTAATTAAGCGAATTGATATATTCGTTCCGGGTTAGTGGATAAATGGAGGCAAATGCCTGACCGCTGAGTCTGATGGTTGATGCAGGATGATAAACGGAAACCCTATCGTACATTAGTATATTGCGAAGCTGTAGGGTATGGCCGTGATCCAGCACCATAAGACTCGTGAACACATGATTCAAATAAATTCCTAAGTGAATTTATGCAGGGTTAAGCTTACCCAGCACAATTAAGTGCATTCTACCCTGACAATAATGTCATCTTGCTATCTGTAATACCAGCACGATGAACGGTGTAATAGCAGTAGACTGTTATCACAAGCACCTGTTTTAAAGAAGGAACAAAAATTGCGCCATGTAGATAAAGACTGCATGGCTGAGCGAGGGTTTGGTCTGAGCGTGATGAAGCAATCCCTCTGGCGAGGTGGATTCGATCAGACGACACACATTCACATCCGTGGAGCTAAACTAAATACAGACGACACTGGCAAGTACAACCCCAATACATAGCGGTTTGACAAGCTAAAACACGATAGGCTTCTTTAGCCATACAATGAAGTCGGCGGCTTTATAGTGTTATTCGGTCATGTTGATTATCGTTTTACCACGTGCTTCTTTGCATAAACAGGCAGAAATGGACAGTTGCTGCACTATTTTGGTGTAGTTAATGAAGAGAATTCTAATTAATGCCACGCAAGCAGAAGAAATTCGGGTTGCGATGGTTGACGGGCAGCGACTTTACGATCTGGATATAGAGCATCCGTTTCGTGCCCAAAAAAAGTCGAACATCTACAAGGGGGTAATTACCCGTATCGAACCCAGCTTAGAAGCGGCTTTTGTCAATTACGGTTCACAACGGCACGGTTTTCTATCTTTTCGAGAAATTGCGCCAGAGTGCTTTCATGCCGAGGGCAAGCGCAAAGATGGCGGACGTGGCAATGTCAAGGACATGCTGCGTGAAGGTCAGGAAATTCTGGTACAAGTTGATAAGGAAGAACGTGGCAATAAAGGCGCAGCACTAACCACTTATATCAGTCTGGCAGGACGCTATTTAGTCTTGATGCCCAATAACCCGCGTGCTGGCGGTGTATCGCGCCGTATTGAAGGTGAAGACCGCCAACAAATCAAGCAAACCCTTTCCGACTTGGATGTGCCGGATGGCATGGGTGTTATTGTGCGTACCGCTGGCGTTGATCGAGAGCTGGAAGAGCTCAGTTGGGATCTGGATTACCTCAAAACCTTATGGGATGCCATTACTAACGCTGCTGAAGAACATAAAAGCCCAGTGCTGTTGTATCAAGAAAGCAATGTCATTATTCGCGCCCTGCGCGATTATTTTCGCCGTGATATTGGCGAAATTATTATTGATGATACCAATGTTTATCGGCAAGCACGGGATTTCATGCAAGCGGTCATGCCGCACAATCTGCGTAAGCTAAAACATTATCAGGATAATACTCCCCTATTCAGCCGTTATCAGGTTGAATACCAAATTGAGACCGCTTATCAACGTACCGTCAATCTGCCTTCCGGCGGTGCCATTGTGATCGATCACACTGAAGCACTGATTTCGATTGACATTAACTCGGCACGCGCCACCAAGGGTCAAGACATTGAAGAAACGGCACTCAATACCAATCTAGAAGCAGCCGATGAAATAGCACGGCAATTGCGTTTGCGGGATCTTGGTGGACTAATTGTTATTGACTTTATTGATATGCTGCCCAACAAGCATCAGCGTGAAGTTGAGCGCCGCTTGAAGGAAGCCTTGAAAGTTGACCGTGCCCGTGTACAGGTAGGACGTATTTCTCGTTTTGGCCTGTTGGAAATGTCACGCCAACGTCTACGCCCTTCCCTAGACGAATCCAGCCAAATTATTTGCCCACGCTGCGTTGGTCAAGGTTATATCCGTAATACGGACTCGCTGGCTTTGTCCATCTTACGCTTGATGGAAGAAGAGGCCATGAAAGAAATGACCGGCAAAGTCGTTGCCAAAGTGCCAGTTTCTGTTGCTGCCTTCCTCTTAAATGAAAAGCGTGACGCCCTAGCTGATGTGCAAAAACGTCGCAATATTCACCTCACCGTCGTGCCTGATCCACACATGGATACGCCACACTTTGATATTTTGCGAGTTCGCACCGATGAAATGGAAGGCTTAGGTGCGAGTTACACGCATATTAGCCAACCCAACGCACTTCAGGAAGAGCAAGAACAAAATGACAAAACCGCCACACCTTCAGTACAAGAGGCTGTTGTTGGTAATGTCATTCCTAGCCAGCCAGCTCCCCAAAGTGAACGCAAGCCCGCCACAGCAGAAAGCATGGATGTGCAAAAGCATCCTGGCTTGATCCGACGTATTCTAGGCAGCTTGTTTGGTAGCAGTGCCAAAGTCGAAGATAGCTTGGCAAAAGTAACATCCCATGCCAAGCCAACTCCCGATCCTGCACCGGCTGAAAGCAGCAAGACTGAAAACACCAACGCGAGCAAGCGTCGCAGTCAACGCAATCGCCAAGACAACCATCAGAACCAAAGCAGTGGTCGTTCTAAGCAAAGCAACAATGGCACAAACAGCAACACTACTGCTGAAGAGCGCGATCAAAATAAGCGTTCTAGCCAACAGCATGCCCGCCAGGTGGAAAAACGCTCTAAACCGTCTACGCATACCAATCAGGACAATACTCAAACGCCTAACAAGACAAATCATCGCACCAGCAAACGCAATGATCGCAACGAGCATCATGAACGTAATCGTAACAAACGTGAAGAAATAGTCTCTACAGAAGAACCTATTCAAACACTAACGCCAATCGCGCAGGAAGTCATCAGTACCAACGAGCAAGCTCAAGAAAAATCAGAGCGAACTACTCGACGCAATTATCGTCGTAGCCGCCAACGCTCCGATGAAAAACCAGAAGCTCAGTCACCAAATGAAGCTGAGGCTCAAACTCAATCAGTGACTAAACCCGACGACACACAGCCACTGCCAAACACGCAGGACAATGGCCTTTCTATTGAAGCAGTAGCAACACCTGACACAGAACTCAGTCCCGTATCGGACTCTCAAACCCCCATCGAAATTACCTTAAGCCCGCCGTCCTCATCGACTCGGCGTGATGGTAAGCGTTCGCGTAATCGCGGCCGTCGTGAGCGTAGCGAACGCAATCCCAGACCAACACAAGACAGCCTAGATAATACCGAGCCTTCAAGCAAAACTTCGGCACAACCAGAGGCTGAAACCAATACTTCAAATAATACTGCTGTAAGCGTACATAACAGCAAGCAGAATCACGTACCAGTTGCTGTCGCGGCGGCACTGCAAGCCGATGCAATGGAACCGCTGGTAATTAATCTATTCCAGAAGAAGTCAGATCGTTCGGATAAACGTGCTAAAGGTAATAGTGCAAAAAATCGCCCAAAGAATAAGACGCCTAAAGTTGAAACCTCTCCAACTGAGGTAGAAACAAAAGCCCCTAAACAGGAAGCACCTCAACAGGAGTCACCTCAACAGGAGTCACCTCAACAGGAGTCACCTCAACAGGAGACACCTAAACAGGAGACACCTAAACAGGAACCACCTAAACAGGAACCACCTAAACAGGAACCACCTAAACAGGAGACACCTAAACAGGAGACACCTAAACAGGAACCACCTAAACAGGAACCACCTAAACAGGAGACACCTAAACAGGAGACGCCTAAACAGGAGACGCCTAAACAGGAGACGCCTAAACAGGAGACGCCTAAACAGGAGACGCCTATAATTGCTAGCAGTGATGTAACTGCTCCAGAAGCCCCCGTCAAGAAACGTCCTATCTGGATGCACTCAGACTAATAAATAAAAGAAAAGGCTCCTAAGCGAGCCTTTTTTCAATTCTCATTCCCTTGTTTTAAACATACCGCCCCATCAAGTGCCGCAATAAACCTTCCGCCGCATCTTCCGTCATGTCCAAAACACGCTCAAACCCTAAGTTACCGCCATAATACGGATCAGGTACTTCTGAATTTGACCAGCGTGATGCAAAATTCATAAAAAGCTGTATCCGTTTATACTGGGCAGGTGTTTGTACCATAGCCTGCAAAGCAGCCAGATTTTGCTTATCCATTGCCAGTATATAATCAAACGTATCAAAATCACGCCGCTCCACTCGCCGCGCTCGTTGGTCAGTCAGATCCACACCACGCGCACCAGCCGCAGCTTGGGAACGACTATCAGGGGCTTCACCAATGTGATAGGCATGCGTGCCTGCTGAATCCACTTTAACGTATTGACGCCACTGTTGTTTCTCTAGCAAGGTTTCGAAAACACCCTGAGCCGTTGGTGAGCGACAGATATTACCCATACAGACGAACAGAACAGATACTTTTTCCATGCCCAGTCAACTCCCACAAAATTCATGAACTTATTATAGAACGCTGGGTAGCATAATCACAAAATCCAACGAATTGATTAAAAATCGGTCAAATTTTAGCTTATTGTATCTATTAATCGCATTTTTTGAGTGAATAAAACTTCAACTAACAGTATGATAAGCAACAGTCTCTGAAAATAATCATCATTCATAAATACTCAAGGGCTATATTCATGAAAAAAATACTAATGACTGTTGGGGGCACAGCCTTGCTATGTGGTTGTACAGCAGTACCCATCGCGGTAACCCCGCCCACACTAACTCCCTTACGACCACAGCCACAGGCTTTACCTATGGTCAAACACACGGCTTATGTTCATCCAGCAGTAGCCACCACACAGACACCCACGGCACAACCTATTCCCGTACCACAACCAATGGTTGAAATTGTAAGGCCGCCGGAATTACAACCCAATATCACTCATAGACCTACACCGATAATACCCAGCACTCAACGGCAAGCTAACCTAACACATACAATAGCAGCCTCATCAAAGCTCAATACATCAAACAACCTAAGCTGGATCGCACAACGTATTTATCGGAATCAGGTCAATGGCGGTAACCAATCGTTGCTAAGCTGGAACTCGCAAGATAACTTTGTTTCATTAGGGATAGGACGTTTTGTATGGTATCCCGCAGGGAAAAGTGGCCGCTTCAAGGAAACTTTCCCTAGTTTTTTGGCCTTCGCCGAATCGCAACAGGCACGCTTACCGACTTGGCTAGCACAACGCCCTACACGTGGTGGACCTTGGCCTAACAAAGCGGCATTTGAACGTGCTCAAAACGATCCACAAATGAAAGAGCTGGAAAACTTCATGCGACAAAGCGCCAGCCTCCAAATCCACTACCTATCCGCACAATTGAAGCGTAGCCTGCCTCATTTAACTCGTCAGTTGGATACAGCACAAAAACAAAAAGTGATGCAAAGCTACCAAACATTGGAGCATACGCCGGGTGGCTTATATCCTCTGCTGGATTATCTGTTATTCCAAGGCGATGGTAGCAATCCCAATGAACGCTACAATGGACAGGGTTGGGGATTGGTACAAGTATTACAAAACATGGAACAGGTTTCACCGGGTTCTCATGCACTGGCTGAATTCATGCGTGCCGCTGATGATGTGCTAGTACAACGCATTGCCAACGCCCCCCCTGAGCGTCGAGAAGGACGCATGCTAGCCACTTGGCAGAATCGCTTGCAAACTTACCGTCCTAGCAATCTCAGTCGCCGCTAATCTGGTTGACTAAAGCTTTATCTATAAGCTGCGACTCGTCTGATTCATGATCAGGCGAGTCCAACTGCAATAATTGTGTGTGTAACTGCTCAATATCCAAATCTTTAATATCGGCCAAATCAGGCAGATCATCCAAAGATTTCAAGTTGAAATAATCCAAAAACTGTCGCGTCGTGCCCAACATTTCGGGGCGACCGGGCACTTCCTTATGTCCTACAACACGCACCCACTCACGCTCAAGCAGCGTTTTAATAATATTGGTATTCACACTCACCCCACGCACTGCTTCAATCTCCGCACGGGTAATCGGTTGGCGCCACACAATCAAGGCCAAGGTTTCCAAAAAGGCACGCGAATATTTAGGTGGTCTTGCTACATAATGCTTAATAACCCACTGGCGGAAATCAGCACGGGTTTGCAAACGGTAGCCGCTAGCTGTTTCACATAATTCAAAGCTATGCCCACAACATTGCTCACTTAACACCAATAAGGCTGCCCGAATCGCACTACGACTAATACGTTCTTCTGCTGCAAAAAAATGTGCTAACTGTTCTATAGACAAGGGGGTATCAGCCGTTAAAAGAATAGCCTCTAAAATCACCGGCAATTCAGGTTGAGGTAATGCACTCATGTAACACGCTCCAGCGAACGAATATACAAAGGTGCGTAAGCTGGCGTGTCCAAACCGTCTGGCATAGCTTGCGCAACATCAATCAAATGCGCTTTCAATAATTCCAGCACAGCCATCAAAGTCACCACCACACCGCTTCGTCCTTCGCCTATGACAAATAAATCCGCAAACGCTAATTGTTGATGCTGTTGTAAAGCCGCCAATACCCGTGTCATACGCTCACGAATTGACAACGGCTCACGGCTAATCTGATGGCTGGTAAAATGATCAGAACGCTGCAAAACAGCCTGAAAAGCTCGCAATAAATCACCTAACGGTACGCTTGGCAAAGGCATAGGGGCAGCTTCAAAAGCTGCTACAGTAGTGGCCACGAAAAAATCACGCTCCAAGCGTGGCAAACTATCCAGATCACTTGCAGCACGACGGAATTGCTCATATTCCAACAAACGTCGTACCAATTCAGAACGGGGATCATTACCCTCTTCGCCCTCAACAGCTTCCTGACGCGGCAATAATAAGCGTGATTTAATTTCAGCCAGCATCGCCGCCATCAATAAGTACTCCGCCGCCAGATCAAGTTTTAACTCTTGCATCAAAGCAACGTAAGCCATGTATTGCGCCGTAATTTCAGCCATTGGAATATCACGAATATCCAAATTCTGGCGACGAATCAGATACAATAATAAATCCAGCGGACCTTCAAAAGCCTCCAAAATGACTTCCAGTGCATCCGGTGGAATATATAAATCATCCGGCAATGTAGAGAGCGGTTCCCCTCGCACCAACGCGAAGGGCATTTCAATTTGAACTTCGGTCACGCGCAACTAATAAAGACTAGTCATGATGAGTGAAACCAATAGCTGCCAGTACATCTTCCATTGTTTCATGCGCGACTTCCCTAGCTGCTTCAGCACCTTCATGCAGAATATTACGTACACGCTGACGGTCGCTTTCAAACTCCCTAGCACGCTCTTGTATGGGATATAGCTCAACTTTAATAGCTTCAATCACGGGTTGCTTACAATCTAAACAACCGATTCCCGCTGAGCGACAACCTTCTTGCACCCATTGATGAACCGACGCATCGGTATAGACTTCGTGCATCTGCCAAACAGGACACTTATCAGGATCACCCACATCAGTACGCCTAATCCGTGCTGAATCTGTCGGCATGGTACGGATTTTCTTTGCGACTTCCTCTAAAGGTTCACGTAATGGGATTGTATTCTGATAAGACTTGGACATTTTCTGTCCGTCCAAACCAGGTAGTTTTGAAGCTTTGGTAAGTGCTGCCTGAGGTTCAGGTAAAATAATCTTGCCCAAACCTTCCAAATAACCAAACAAACGTTCACGATCACCCAGAGAAATATTTTGCTGAGCTTCCAGCATCGCCTTGCCCTTAGCTAAGGCTTCTACATCGCCCTGCTCTTGGTAAGCGCGCCGCAACTCACGGTAAAGCTTGGCATTTTTTTTGCCCATTTTATTGGCTGCTTGCTCGGCTTTTTCCTCAAAACTAGGTTCACGACCGTATAAGTGATTAAAACGCCTAGCGACTTCGCGTGTCAGCTCAACATGAGCCACCTGATCTTCACCCACAGGCACTAAATCAGCTTTATAAAGCAAAATATCAGCCGATTGCAGTAAAGGATAACCCAGAAAACCATAGGTCGCCAAATCACGTTCACGCAGCTTTTCCTGCTGATCTTTGTAAGTCGGCACACGTTCAAGCCAACCCAGTGGCGTTAACATAGACAAAATCAGGTGCAACTCCGCATGCTCAGGCACATGCGACTGTACAAACAGGGTTGCAGACGTTGGGCTAATACCCGCAGCTAACCAGTCAATCAGCAGTTCCTCTACATGGCCTGCAATACCATCAGGTGTTTCATAATGGGTGGTCAAAGCATGCCAATCGGCCACAAAGAAAAAGCATTCGTGGTTCATTTGCATCTCGACCCAATTTTTTAGCACACCCTGATAATGCCCCAAATGCAGTTTACCGGTAGGGCGCATGCCTGAAACAACACGCTGGTTCTGCGACGGCATTGTACTCACGTTTAATCCTTACTATTGAAAAGTTTGTTAAAATAAATCAATAAGCTCAATCAATCGGCTCAAAAAAACAGCCTAGTCAGCAAAAAATAGAGATGTCCAACTATTGGCCCAATTATTCTGTCCAACACCCCTAAAAACAACAAGCCCAGCAAAATCATAAAACCATATGGCTCAATTCGATCCAGCCAATCCGCCACCGTGCGTGGCACTACACCAGCCAACACCCGTCCACCATCCAAGGGCGGCAACGGTAACAGATTCAAAACCATTAAAACCAGATTAAAAATCAAACCAATGCTTGCCATTTGGGTAAAGCCATAGCCCAGGGAGGTCTGGTGGAGGGTATGGGCAAAGACCGCTAATAATACGACCCAAAACAAAGCCATCAGCAAATTCGATAGTGGCCCTGCAACTGCGACCAAAGCCATATCTCGTCTGGGTTGCTTAAGATTGCGGGTATTAACTGGTACAGGTTTAGCCCAGCCAAAGGTAAAAGCCTGCCCCGTTGTCGCCATGGAAACCACAAGCAAACCAATGGGTACAGCGACCGTACCAATAGGATCAATATGCTTAAAAGGGTTGAGGGTCAAGCGCCCCAACATTTTAGCGGTACTATCGCCTAGTTTGTAAGCGACCCAACCATGCGCAGCCTCATGCAGGGTAATTGCCAGCAGCACTGGAATAATGCCTGCGGCTATGTAAAAGATAATTTGATCTACCTCTGTACTCATCCGTAAAACCTTAATGCTCTGTTAGCCAAGCGGTATCCCCCTTACCTTCCCGTAATATACTGGGGCGCTCCCCTGTCAAATCAATCACCGTTGTCGGCTCATGTCCAGAAAAACCACCATCCATAATCAAATCGACCTGATGCTCTAGGTATAAGCGGATTTGATAAGGATCCGTCATCGGTAAATCTTCATCCGGCAAAATCAAGGTGCTGGACATTAAAGGCTCATCTAACGCCTCCAGAAAAGCCTGAGCCACCACATGATGGGGAATACGCAAACCTATAGTTTTACGCTTAGGGTTTTGCAAACGGCGCGGGACTTCACGAGTAGCGGGTAAAATGAAGGTGTAAGCGCCCGGCGTCAACGTTTTCAGCAAACGATAATTCATATTATCCACTTGAGCATAACGGGCAATCTCCGACAAATCACGACAAACCAGGGTGAAATTATGATTTTTATCGACACGACGAATGCTGACAATGCGTTCCATTGCATTTTTGTTGTCTAATGAACATCCAATAGCATAACTGGAATCAGTCGGGTAAACTACAACACCGCCAGCCTGTACAATATCCACGGCTTGTCGAATCAGGCGCTTTTGCGGATTTTCTGGATGAATCTGGAAATACTGACTCATGAGCTGCTTATCGTTGTAAAAGGCGGGATTTTACAGGTAAGCGTCCAAAAATACACTGAGAATAGTCGGATAAGCTTGAAACGACGGCTAATAACGACTAATTAACAATGAATACAACGGCGCTTTGTGTGCCTTCTCCATTCAGGGTAATATTACAGATATGAAGTTTCTGTTTGATTTCTTTCCAGTTCTCATTTTTTTTATTGCTTATAAATTCTTCGGTGATCTACCTGCGTCCTGGATAGATGTGGTCAACCAAATCCCCGGGATAGCTTTATCACAAAACGATTCCAAACACGCCATTCTGTTTGCTACCCTAGTGATTATTTTGGCAACTGTACTGCAAAATTTACTACATTATGCGGTTTACCGTCGCCTAGAGCGTATGCACCTCATCGCTATGATCCTCCTGCTCGCATTTGGTAGTCTGACATTAATTTTTCGTGATTCAGCCTTTATTCAGTGGAAAGTAACCATTTTAAACTGGTTGTTTGCACTGGTCTTTATGGGCAGTGAATGGTTTGGTCAAGGTAAACCTTTAATTCAGCATATGATGGGGCATGCACTTCAAGCACCCGACTCGGTGTGGAAAAAAGTGAATCGTTTGTGGGTAGGCTTTTTCCTATTTATTGGCGCATTGAATCTATTCGTCGCTTACCGCTTCAGTGAAGCGATTTGGGTGGATTTTAAGCTGTTTGGTATTTTAGGATTAACCATCGTATTTGTGATAGCACAAGCGTTCTACCTACAAAAACACATGAGCGAAGCTACGAATGGAGACTCCTAAAACATGCTTTATGTTATAATCGGCGAAGATGTAGCCAACAGTTTAGACAAACGACTAGCTGCACGGGCAGATCACTTAGCGCGTCTACATCAGTTGCGCGAAGAGGGTCGATTGATACTGGCAGGTCCTAATCCAGCTATTGACAGTCCTGACCCAGGCAGTGCAGGCTTTAGCGGCAGCATTATTGTGGCGGAGTTTGACTCGCTGCACAGTGCGCAACAATGGGCCAGTGCTGACCCTTATGTGTCAGCCGGTGTGTATGGAAAAGTAACTGTCAAACCTTTTAAACACGTTTTACCCTAATAAGGATTTATCGAGAATGCGTATCACAACAAATAAATGGCTTGCAGTCAGTTTAATTGGACTGGCTTTCACGACAACCCAAGTATGGGCGGAGGCAACTCAGCCAGCGGATACCGCCAATACTGCAAGCAAACCAACTACCGATATTGTAGCGATCGTTAATGGTACTGAAATCGAGCGCGGCACATTAGATGCCATTCTCGAAATGGCAAAACGCTCTGGCGCACCGCCTGAGCAGATTGACGAAAAAGCACTATTAGAAGACTTAGTGATTACCGAACTAGCGCGTCAAGAAGCTAAAAAAGCTGGTTTAGCAGAGCGTGAAGACATTAAACAAAAAGTTGAAAACTTCGAAGACAAATTAGTGCTGAATACTTGGATGCAAGAAAAAGCCAATGCTTTGGAAATTACAGAAGATGATCTCAAAGCCGCTTATGATAAAAGTATTTCCAGCATGCCCAAGAGTGAATACAAAGCACGGCATATACTGCTGAAAAACAAAGAAGATGCTGAAGGCATTATTAAAGAGTTAGCCGACGGCAAAGACTTTGCAGAACTCGCTAAAGCGAAATCCACGGGTCCTTCAGGTCCTATGGGTGGGGATCTGGGTTGGTTCAAACCAGACAGCATGGTCAAACCTTTTGCAGAAGCCGTCAGTAGCATGGAACCGGGCAATGTTAGTAAACAACCTGTAGAAACCCAATTTGGCTGGCACGTTATCAAGCTGGAAGAAAAGCGTGATGTCAAACTGCCTGAAATGAAGAATATGAAGCCACAACTCAAACGTCAATTAGAGCAAGAGAAAATGCTAGAGTATATGCAGTCTCTGCGCAGTGGCGCTGATGTTAAGATTCTGCTACCTGAAAAAAAGCCTGCTGAAACGAATAAGGAAGAAGCGGCTGAAAAAGCAGACAAACCTGTACCGCCTGCTGAGTAAACTCTTACCTAAGCAAACAATACCAAACCCATACCCCGTATTCAGATAATTCGGGGTATTTCTCGACATTTCCATCTGCTCACGCTAACTTTAGTTCGTCTGTCTATAACTATAAACAGGGAGTTGGCATGAAACCGGGTTGGAAACAGTTCTTACTGGATAAAGGCGCTGAATTTGAAAATTCGCAGCTCATACATTTTGGCAATCCTGAACGCGAGCGGCGTATTCCCCCCCAAGGTGCCCTATTATGCGACTTGTCCCATATAGGCTTAATTGCCGCCAGTGGCGAGGATGCGCGTGATTTTCTCCAAGGCCAATTAAGCAATGACATTAATTTAGTCAGCGAACAGCGTGCTCAAATCAGCTCCTATAATTCTCCCAAAGGTCGCGCTTATACCGACTTGCAAATTATGCTGCGCCAAGGTGTTTATTACCTAGCACTCTCCAGTGATATTTTGGAAGCTGTACTGAAACGCTTACGTATTTTTGTTATGCGCGCCAAAGTTTCATTGGAAGATGCGCAAGATAGTCTGGTACATTTTGGTTATGCTGATCCTAAGGGTGAACAACGCTTACGTGAAGCTTTAGGTACAATGCCTGAACAGGTACTCGATGTCGTACAACAAGATAATCTTACGATTATCCGCCGCCCTGCTTCCGTTCCTCGCTTTGAAATATGGGGTGAGCTAGAGGCTGCCTGCAATTTGTGGAATCAATTAAATGTACATGCAGCCGCAGTGAGTCTGAATGCTTGGGATTATTTTGAGATAAGCGCAGGTATACCACACATTAGCCTAGCTAGCATGGAAGCTTGGGTTCCCCAAATGCTCAATTTACAACTGCTGGGCGGTATTAGTTTTAATAAAGGCTGCTTCCCAGGACAAGAAGTGATAGCACGTCTCAAATACTTGGGCAAAAATAAACGTCAGACTTATCGCATCAGTACAGACAGCGTTAAACTTCCTGAGGTAGGTGCGGCTATTATCGATGCAGAAGGTAAAGAAGTAGGTAATATACTCAATGCCACACTCAATCCTGACGGGGTACTTGAAGCCTTGGCTGTACTAAAAATAAAAGCAGCACAACAGGAAACCTTAATACTGCAAGGCAACGCAGTCACCATACTGGATTTACCTTATACTTTGGAAAATATGGAAACTGCATAAAGCGCAAAGCTATCTTTATTGCAAAGCGTTTTGTTGCAGTGCACATTCATGTTGCTGTACCATGCTTGGTAGTTTTCCCACATAGATTTATTGCTATGTCAGAGCAATCGCCCTTACTTGCCCGTAACATCGCCAACACAATACTGGAAGGTTTTAATCGTCACTTTACCCTCTTTCAGCAAATTACTTCAGGGGCAAGACAGCGTTTTGAATCTGCCGATTGGCACGCCGTACAGCGCGCATCCCGCGAACGCATTGTATTATATGATCACCGTATTGAAGAAACCATTGCACTAGTACGTGAATTATACGGCATTCGAGAACTAGATACTGATTTATGGCAAAACCTAAAACTTTGCTATATGCAACTGTTATCTTCACATCGGCAACCCGAATTAGCGGAAACTTTTTATAATTCAGTATTTTGTCGCCAGTTCCCGCGCCAATATTACACGAATGACTATATTTTTCTGCGTAATGCTATTTCCACTGACTATATAGAATCTTCTGATTCGGAAATGACTAGTTATCGCTGTTATTATCCGAGCCAAGCAGGACTCATTAAAACCATTTATCAAATTATTAAAGATGCTGGTTTTAATCAAGCATTTGAGGATTTAGATCGAGATGTCAGCAATCTAATCAAAGCCATTGTGCAACGCTTCCCTAGAAAAGCTAAGCGAAAAACTCACCTTAACTTTCAGATTTGCACACTGTGCCGACCCTTTTTCCGTAACAAAGGGGCTTATATTGTAGGTTACTATATTAATGGCCGTGATGACCAAGGTTTTGCTATACCTATTTTGAATAATGAAAAAGGTGGCTTATATATTGATAGTATTCTCATAGGCGAAAAACAACTGTCGGTATTATTCAGTTATTCCCAAGTCTATTTTATGATTGAGCATCAAGTGCCTTCTGCTATTATTGCTTTCCTGCAAAAAATTTTACCAGAACGCAGCCGCTCAGAACTCTACTCGGCTATAGGCTTACATAAACAAGGTAAATCAGATTTTTACCGTCATTTTCTACACCATTTACGCCATTCCAGCGATAAATTCATTATTGCACCAGGCATACGTGGCATGGTAATGATGGTGTTCACCTTACCTTCTTACCGCTATGTTTTTAAAATCATTAAAGATAAATTTGCACCGCAAAAAGAATTTACCCGCCAACAAGTTGAAGAAAAATACCAACTAGTTAAGCGCCACGACCGCGTAGGCCGTATGTCTGACATGCTGGAATATTCTAATGTAGCACTGCCTGTCATACGCTTTGATCCTGATTTATTACAGGAACTACTAGATACCTGCACTAGCAGTATTACTTTAGAGGATGGCAAAATTATCTTTCGGCATATTTATTTAGAACGCCGTATGATACCGCTGAATATCTTTATGGAAACAGCAGATGATGAGCAATTAGAGCGTGTTGTCAAAGATTATGGTAACGCGATTAAGCAGCTAGCAGCCGCGAATATTTTCCCTGGCGACTTTTTATATAAAAACTTTGGTGTCACCCAGTTAGGGCGGGTTGTCTTTTACGACTATGATGAAATCACCTATATGACTGAGTGCAATTTCCGTAAAATACCGCCGCCACGCTTTCCCGAAGATGAGTTCAGTTCAGAGCCTTGGTACTCTGTTGAACCTAATGATGTCTTCCCGGAAGAATTTGGTACTTTTTTATTGACCAATCCCAAAATTCGCAAAATCTTTATGAAATACCATAAAGACTTGCTTAGCCCAAGCTACTGGCAACAAAAACAGAATAATATTCGCAGCGGCCTTTATGAAGATGTCTTTCCTTACCCGGAAAGCTTGCGTTTTAAACGTTAGTATCACATAAAGACAAGTACTCACGTACCGCAGTTGCATCCCCCCGAAACACCACTCGTTCTTCTTTGCAAGCTAGTTGGTAGTCGTACATAGGGTCATAATAATCCAGTAAAACTACTTTCACCCACTCCAAATGCGCCTCAGTATGGCCGGTTAAGGTCTGTTCATCCAAAGCAGCTTGCATCATGGCTTTAATATTGGCATAGCGTACACCGCCTAAGCGCTTGTGAATTTTCTGTAAGCTTCCCAATAAATAAGCACTAAAGGCTTGCAAGGCCATTGCTTCATCGTTGTGATGAGCGCGAAACGCCGCCATCATATCTAGGACGTACTCTTGATAACTAATCTGTACTCGCGTTTCATCATCTGTTTCCAGCAAGACAAGCGGTGCTACTTTAAGCTGCGCCAGTATGGCCTCGGGCACATGTATTGAGCCGATATTACGGCTTTCATCTTCCAGAAACAGTGTGTGACGACCCGCAGCCTCATGCTGCATGAGTTGCAGTACTAGGGTGTTTTCAAAATTAATTTGGCTGGGTTGTGGCGTTACTTTTGGTCCAAAGGCTGAACCACGGTGATTAGCCAAGGCTTCCAAATCCAAGGTTTGCGGAAACTGCTGCAAAAAGCGTGTTTTTCCAGATCCTGTGCGACCACTGATGACTACGACTTGAAATTTTGTAGCAAAACTATCCAGCTCGTCCAAAAGCAAACGGCGCAGCGCTTTATAACCACCCTTAACACTTGGATAAACCTTACCCGTGTGCTCATACAGCCAGTATTGCGATATTTTGGAACGCAAGCCACCACGAAAACAGTACAATACTACCTCGGGGTGCTGCGCAACGTACTCTGCCCAAGCTTTAATACGTTGTTGCTTTACCGTGCCGCTCACCAGCTTCAGACCCAAAGCAATCGCAGCCTCTTGCCCGGATTTTTTATAACATGTTCCCACCGCTGCTCGCTCAGCATCATTCATTAGCGGTAAATTAAGCGCTGTCGGCAAAGCACCCTGCGCAAACTCAACAGGAGCACGTAAATCAATCAGTGGCACACCTGCTATTAATAAAGAGCGCAAATTTTCTAGCTGTGGCAAAGCTTGTATATCGGGGAGTGTGGTCATATTGCTGAACACAATTCAATCAAAGGCTTACCCTGTACAGGCTCACGCAGATAACCAATGGTCTGTAAAGACAATCCAGCTCGCTGTAACAGTGCCCGAAACTCAGACTCCCCCGCCGGATCCAGCGCAATCAATAGACCACCACTTGTTTGTGGATCACACAAAATCAAGCGTTGCTCCTCGCTAAGTTCGGCGAATACATGGCCATAACTGTCGAAATTACGCTGTGTCCCCCCTGGAACACAGCCTTGTGCCAAATAATCCTTAATAGGCGGTAATACTGGTATGGCTTCAAACTCAAGCACAGCCTGCAAACCACTACCCTCGCACAGCTCACGTAGGTGTCCACCTAAACCAAAACCCGTGACATCGGTTAATGCTTTAACAGCTTCCAGCTTACCCAGTGCCTCGCCCAACTGATTAAGCTGACACATGGTATCAATCGCCAATTGCTCATCCAGTGGTTGCAAAAGCTTGTGCTTTTGGGCAGTGGTTAAAATACCGATACCCAAGGGCTTACTCAGATAAAGCTGATTACCTGCTTGAGCCGTGCTATTCTGCTTCAAGTGGGCGATATCCACCAAACCAGTAACCGCTAAACCAAAGATTGGCTCAGGCGCATCAATACTATGGCCACCTGCTAGGGGAATACCGGCATCTTGACAAACCTTACGTCCTCCCTCTATGACTTGCTGACCGACTTCAGGTGGTAATTTGTCCAAAGGCCAAGCAAAAATAGCAATCGCCATTAGCGGTCGACCGCCCATAGCATAAATATCGCTAATAGCATTAGTAGCCGCAATACGCCCAAAGGTAAACGGGTCATCTACAATAGGCATAAAAAAATCGGTCGTACTAATCACAGCCGTGCCATTACCTAAATCATAAACAGCAGCATCATCACGCGAACTATTACCCACTATTAATTGCCTATGCACTGCTTGTGGTAAGGGACTCTTTAGCATCACATCCAGCACAGCAGGAGAAATTTTGCAACCACAGCCCGAGCCATGACTGTATTCGGTCATATAAACCGGTTTATCCATCTAGGACACTCTCTCCTAGCGCACAACGCTAGACAGACTCAGTAGTGGCAACATAATAGCTAACACAATCAGCATCACCATACCCCCCATGAATAGCATTAACATAGGCTCTAGCAAGCTAACCATTTTAGCTACCCTCGATTGAGTTTCACGTTCTTGCTGAATAGCTGCGCGCTCTAACATGCAATCCAGTTGCCCACTGCCCTCACCGCTGGCAATTAGATAAATCACCATAGGTGGAAAATAACCCGATTGCTGCAAGGCACGATTAATCGACATACCCTCACGCACTTTAACCGTCGCCTCCTCCACAGCGGTGCGCATAGGCATATTACTAATGACTCCCCCTGCAATACGTAGAGACTCCAGAATAGGCACACCACTAGAGGCTAAAATGCTTAAAGTACGCGCAAAACGCTCTGTATTAGCACCACGTACCAAACGCCCTACTAAAGGTAGCTTCAATAAAAGTCGATGATAACGATATTTCCAACTAGGCAATTTCAGCAAGGCTCTCCCCCCAAAAATCACCACCAGCAACCCTATCAGCAACCAGACACCATAAGCATTAATAAAATCACTGCTAGCAATCAAGGCACGTGTCAATCTTGGCAATTCACCGTCAAAAGTATCAAACACAGTAATGACCTTAGGCACTACAAACTTCATCAAGGCAATCACAATCGCAACCGCCACCACTGCCAACAAAGCTGGGTAGACAAAAGCTGTAGACACTTTTTGTTGGTTCAGCAAACTGTTCTCCGTATATTCTGCCAAACGATCCAATACTTCAGCTAAATGCCCAGACTGCTCACCCGCCCCAATCGTTGCACGGTATAAAGGAGGGAAAGCGCTAGGAAATTGCCCCATTGAAGAAGCCAGCGTGTGGCCTTCCATGACTCGTGAACGAACTGCGGACAAAATACGCCGAGCACCACCTCGTTCAGCTTGACGTACAATGGTGCTCAAAGCTTCTTCCAAAGGAGAACCACTGCTGACTAAGGTAGCCAATTGACGAGTAACCAAAGCCAAATCAGCCGTGTTTAAACTGCCGCCAAACAGTCGAACGCCCCCGTCAGCTTTTTTTTGCCGCTGTACAGCCTCAGTAACTTCTAGAGGAAGCATGCCCCCATTACGCAATAACTGGCGCACCTGACGGCTAGTATCAGCCTCTAATATACCTTTTTCTTCTTTACCAGCCGCATTGAGCGCACGGTACTCAAACGCAGGCATTAATGCTCATCCTCACGAGTGACACGCAATACTTCATCTAGGGAAGTTTTTCCTTCCAGCGCCAAACGCATGCCATCATCGCGCATACTAGGCATAGTACGCCGCGCATATTTCTCCATTTCGATTTCACTGGCACGTTCATGGATCATTTGCCGTAGGGTATTATCCAACTCCACCACTTCATAAATACCTGTACGCCCAGCAAAACCACTACGTCGACAAGACGCACAACCAACAGGATGATAAAGCAGTGGACGCGACAACTTCAGATCCATACTGGCATTCTGTTGCATCAAAGCTATTTCGGCCTCAGTAGCGGCTTTAGGCTGTTTACACTCTGGACAGAGCGTACGTACTAAACGCTGTGCCACAACACCTAACAGACTGGAGGACAACAAATAAGGCTCAACCCCCATATCCTGTAAACGCGTCACTGCACCAACAGCCGTATTAGTATGCAAAGTGGAAAACACCAAGTGACCCGTTAAACTGGCTTGTACCGCGATTTCAGCCGTTTCCAAATCACGAATCTCCCCCACCATGACCACATCAGGGTCTTGACGCAAAATAGCGCGTAGACCACGCGCAAAGGTCATCTCAACCTTATTATTAACCTGTGTTTGCCCTATACCATCAATGTAATATTCGATAGGGTCTTCTACTGTCAAAATATTGCGCCGTGCATCATTCAAGTTACTCAAGGCAGCATACAAGGTCGTAGTTTTACCCGAACCAGTAGGGCCAGTTACCAAAATAATACCATGTGGCCTCTGAATAAGTTTTTGTAGACGATCATGAGCATTGCGATCCATGCCCAAATGTTCCAGATTCAAACGCCCAGCTTGTTTGTCCAGTAAACGTAATACAATCCGCTCACTATGGCCTGAGGGCAAGGTAGAAACACGCACATCGACCGCCCGTCCAGCCAAGCGCAATGAAATACGCCCATCTTGGGGCACGCGCTTTTCAGCAATGTCCAGACGTGCCATGACCTTAATCCGCGAAATAATCAACGGTGCCAATTTGCGAGGCGGTTCCAAGACTTCGCGCAGCACACCATCTACCCGCATCCGCACCTGCATACGGCTTTCAAATGCCTCAATATGAATATCTGAAGCATTTTCTTTGACAGCTTGCGTCAGCAAAGCATTAATCAGACGAATAATCGGCGCATCATCTTCTGATTCGAGCAAATCTTCTGGTTCTGGCATGGACTCAGCAATATCACTCAAGTCCACATCATCCCCTAAATCCCTCATCATAGCAGCGCCTGCCTCACTACGGTCGTAGCTAGCAGCTAAAAGCTGTTCAAACGTATTGCCATCAATTTTTTGTAAACTCAACAAATCAGGCCAATGACGCTGTACTTCCATTAAAACAGCCGGCTTGAGACGCTCCCGATACAGCAAAATCCCCTGATTGTCCTGATCCAACAATACGCCATGCCGCTTGGCAAAGGCATACGGCAAACTCGGGGTCTGTGCACTAGCATCATCTGCCCCCAAGACCAGTTCCTCATCCAATGAAGTCATTAAGTCTGACGCATCCATACTGACCGTCCTTACTCATACATTTGGCAGAATCCTGGAACGCAATCCGCATTAGCACCACGATCACCTTGAACACGAAGTTGCTGCTGACGTTGCCGTTCCAGTTTTTGTTGGCGCTGTTGTTGTAACTGCCGCTGGCGCTGCTGCTGTAATCGTTGTTGGTGTTGCCGTTCTAGTTGCTTTTGCCTCAATTGCTGTTGGCGGATCTGCTGCTGACGCTGCGCTGCGGCACGTTGTTGTTGGTGGTGCTGTTGTTGCGGTGTTTGTGCAACGCGCTTTACTTGGGTTTGTGGCTGTGACGGCTTCTGTTGCTGAAAGTGCAAATCATCAGCACTACCCTTAGCACAAGTACTATCAATACACTCAATATTAGGGAAAACAGCCGCTCCCCCTCCCGTCGCTACATTACCACGCGACAGCACTCGACTTTCCTGCTGTTGTCTTTGCAGATTATGGTACTTATTGCGCGTATAAGCATCCGCCGCTTCACGATCCGGCAAAATAATAGGGTGAATAAACGCCATTAGGTTTTGCTTGGTCTTAGTAGTGGTATTTTTTTTGAAAGCATTACCAATAATAGGCAAGTCTGACAGTATCGGCACTTTTTGCTCGGAATCAGTGAAGTTATCCTGAATCAAACCGCCCAACACCAAAATCTGACCATCTTCAACCATCACATTGGTATCAATAGAGCGCTTATTGGTAATAACATCTGAAGCGCCCGCGCTACTGGAGGCCAAGCTGGAAACCTCTTGGTTAATCTTCATCTGTATCGTATTACCCCGGTTAATCTGTGGCGTGACTTTCAGGGTTAGACCAACATCTTGGCGTTGAATGGTTTGAAATGGATTCTGAACCGATGAACCAGAGGTGTTGGTATAAGAGCCTGTCACAAACGGTACATTTTGCCCAACGACAATACTCGCTTCTTTATTATCCATCGTGACAATGGTCGGCGTGGATAAAATATTAGTCGCGCCGTCCCCGCGTAAGGCTTCCAATACAGCGCCAAAATTATTATTGGCAACCCCAAATAACAAACCACTGGGAATACTAGATATACCGCCCTTCGACAAGCTCAAAATAGTATTCAAACCACCGAAATTACTACTGCCAATAGCCCCCAGACTACTCTTTTGGGCATCAAAAGCCGCAATACCAAATCCTAAACGATTGGTCATATCGGTAGAGACTTCCGCAATAATCGCTTCTATTAATACTTGCGCTTGACGACGATCTAACTGATAGACCACTTTCAACAAATTGTTTTGAATATGGGCAGGCGCATTAATAATAATGGCATTGGTACGCTCATCCGCTTGAATACTAATGTCCCCGCCAGAACTTCCAGCACTGCTACTAGCCGCAGCCGTCGGCGGTGCACCAGCCACCGTTCCAGCCGTCTGTTGCTGTATGCCTTTGGCGGTATCGGATAAAACTTTCACTAAATCTTCGGCTTTAGCATAACGCAAAGGAATGACTTTAGTCCCACCTGAGCGGGCGCGAGGAATATCCAAGCGAGCAATCGCCGCAACGATCGGTTCGCGTTCTGTGCGACTACCTGAAATCAAAATGCTATTGGTACGTGTATCCGCAGCAATACGCACTTGCCGGCTAACAGGTTTGCCATCGGCGGCTGTTCCCGTTACCTGCAATTCCTTCAAGGTAGTAATCAACTGTGAAGCAACTGCATACTTTAAAGGAACCACTTGTGTTTCGCTGGGCTGGGTACGTGGAATGTCTAAGCGAGTAATAATTGAACGCATCCGCTCACGATCGGCTTTATCCCCTGCTAACAAAATACTATTAGTGCGCTCATCCACGGAGATGCGCACTCGTTGCGGAATTGCACCGCCATCGGGTGTAGCGCCCCCCCCCATTAACTCACGCAAGGTCTGCGCTAATTGCGAAGCGACCGAATAACGCAACTCAACCAATTCAACATCCTGATTATTAGGCTTATCAATATTGCGGATAACTTGCCCCAAACGCTCAACATTTTGCCCACGTCCAGTCACAATTAAGGCATTACTGGACAAGTTCATCTGAATACGTGTTTCACCCTGCCCTGCCAAAGGCGTTAAAGTCTGTAAAGCTGTTTGTGCAGGAATATATTGTAATTGAAAAACCTGCGTAATGGTTTCATCCACAGGTACAACCGGAGGCGGTTCTTGCGGTTTAACTTCAATAATCGGCGCAACCCGTGTCGTCAATGCTTTACCGATGGGTACAATTTTAATGATATTGCCCGCTTCGACCGCTTCAAAACCATGTACTTGTAAAATTGACAGGAAGGCATCATAAAGCTCCTCCTCCGTTAAACCTTTACCGGAAATAAAGGTCACTGTGCCACGTACATTTTGATCAAGCACAAAGTTTTTGCCGGTCAGGCGGGATACCATTTCGACCAACTTGGAAATTTCCGTGTTTTGCAGATTGATGCGCGGCGTTTCCGCCCAAACTAGTGTCGAAGTCGAACTTATACCCCACAGGATACAAGCTGCTAATACACTGTATAATTTTGCCACGCGCTGCTTTGATTTTTTTTCCATAATCGCTTTATAACTCAAGTTAAAAACAGGATGCCCATTGATCCTGTCAGCGCTAGTACTGAAAAGTCTAGCACTATCCCCGTTGGTTTAATACAGGGTGAAGGCGCTGCACCATTTCCTTAAAGATTTTCGGATTAGCAGCGAGCACATCACCCGATTGCAAATGCGTATTACCGCCATTTAAATCACCGACCAAGCCACCGGCCTCCTGCACAATCAGCAAACCTGCGGCCATATCCCACTCATTTAAGCCAAACTCCCAAAAACCATCAAAACGACCACAAGCGACATACGCTAAATCCAGCGCGGCAGAACCTAGACGGCGCACACCGGCTGTACCGGGCAATAAGGCCTTAAGCGTTTCAGCATAGACATCCAAGTTTTGATTGGCGCGAAAGGGAATCCCTGTACTCAGCAAACTACCTTGCAGACTAGTACACTGACTCACGCGAATACGCCGATTATTTAGCGTTGCACCCTCGCCGCGCGCCGCTGCAAATAATTCATTGCGCAGCGGATCAAAAATCACGCCCAATAATAAGCGCCCGCGCTGTTTTAAACCGATTGACACCGCAAACTGTGGAATGCCGTAAATAAAATTCGTCGTGCCATCCAATGGGTCAACAACCCACTGATATTCTGCATCAGCAGCACCTTGTTGCCCACCTTCCTCACCTAAAATGGCATGATCAGGATAAGCACGCCGCAAAGCATAGACAATTTCCCGTTCTGCTTTTCGATCGACTTCCGTTACAAAATCATTTGCTTCCTTATTATAAATCTGCAAACGATCCACTTCTCCGGCATAACGACGAATCAGCTTTCCCGCCATGCGCGCAGTACGACTGGCTATATTTAACATTGGGTGCATTGGGTTTAGCTCAAAATCCAAAGATAAAAGAACGGTCGCTAGAATAACAGAAAAAACCAGATATGACCGAAGAAAAACCCAAGAGAAATACACCTAACAATATTAAGGCAGTATTTCTCCTATTGAGTGCTAATCTGCCAAACTTTTACTGACAATTTCATACACATCGGGCGATAAACCAGCATGCGCCTGAATTTTCTTCAACTGTTGCTGCATTAAAGCAGCCCGCCCTGCTTCATAATGCCGCCAATTCATCAAGGGACGTACCATACGCGCAGCAATTTGTGGATTCATGGCATTGAGTTCCAGTACGCACTCTGTCAAAAAGGCATAACCACTGCCTTCTGCCGCATGGAAATGTAAGGGATTGCGCATACTAAAACTACCGACTAAAGCTCTAACCTTATTTGGATTACGCATATCAAATAGCTGATGCTGCATTAATCGCTTCACCGCATCCAAAGTACCGAGCAAACTGGAACTCGCTTGTAAGGCAAACCATTTATCCATCACTAAAGTGTCGTGTTGCCAACGATTATGAAAATGTTGCAACGCTGCAACGCGCTCGGGACAATCGATATGGTTCAAAACGCTCAGCGCCGCCAGCGCATCGGTCATATTATTGGCCTGTTGATATTGGCGGGCGCACAGTGCAGGAATCGCCTCATCTTCGATATAGCCCAAGTATTGCAGACAAACATTTTGCAAACCTCGCTTACCAATACTCACCGGATCAACGCTGTACGCTGTGTTTGTATGCAAACCGTTATAACATTGCTCTAGGTCAATCCGTAGTGCTTTGGCTAAGGTGGCATGAACAAACTTGCGTACTGCATGAATAGCAGCCGGATCAGCAGGATAAGCAAGCTCGGCAATATCAGCCTCAGAAGGCAAACTAAGCGCTTCAGCGCGTAAAGCAGCATCCAATTGCTGATCATTTAAGACAGTCTGCCAAGCGGCAATAAACTCATGCGACAAGCCCAAAGGCTCATTCGCTTGGTACTGCTCCAACAAGCTGAGGAAAGTACGCATGGCTAAACGCTGACCGGCATCCCAACGATTAAAAGCATCGCTATCATGCTGCATTAAAAACATAAGCTCGGTCTCGGTATAATCGTAATGCAAACGTACCGGCGCAGAGAAACCACGCAGCAAAGAAGGCACTGGAGCCACAGGCACATTAACAAATGTAAAGGATTGCTCAGCAGCCGTGAATTGTAAAACTGGATGCTTAACGCTGACAGCCTCGCCCTGTAATTGCAAGGGAATATCTTGACCGGCCTCATCCAGTAGCCCCAAGGCCAAGGGGATCAAATAAGGCTGCTTTTGTTGCTGTCCGGGCGTAGGAGGACAGGTTTGTGTACAATGCAAAACACAGGTTTGTGCATTTGCATCATACTCCATGCGCACTGTCACCTCGGGCGTACCCGCCTGATCATACCAACGCTGGAATAACTTTAAGTCTATCTGATTCGCATCTGCCATTGCAGATAAAAAATCTTCAGTTGTTACAGCCTGTCCGTCGTGGCGCTTAAAATACAAATCCATACCTTTCCGAAAGCCGTCACGCCCTAACAAGGTCTGGTACATACGCACCACTTCAGCCCCTTTTTCATACACAGTCACCGTGTAGAAATTATTGATTTCCATGTAAGAGGCAGGCCGAACAGGATGCGCCATAGGACTGGCATCTTCGGCAAATTGATAAGTACGCAACATACGCACATCGTCTATGCGCTTGACGGGACGAGAATGCAAGTCAGCCGTGAATTCCTGATCACGAAATACCGTCAAACCTTCCTTGAGCGATAACTGAAACCAGTCGCGGCAAGTCACACGATTTCCAGTCCAATTGTGGAAATATTCATGACCAATCACCGCTTCAATACTCATATAATCCGCATCAGTCGCTGTCTCAGGGCTGGCAAATACGAGTTTAGAATTAAAAATATTCAGTCCCTTATTCTCCATTGCACCCATATTAAAATCATCGACAGCGACGATCATATAAATATCCAGATCGTAAGCTAGCCCAAAACGCTGCTCATCCCACTGCATAGCACGCTTAAGTGACTGCATAGCATGGTCGCACTTATCAATATTATGCGCTTCGGTATAAATACGCAGCGTCACCTCACGCCCTGTCATAGTTCTGTATTGATCTTCTACTCGTTGCAAATCACCCGCCACCAAAGCAAACAGGTAAGACGGCTTACGGTAAGGGTCTTCCCACTGCACCCAATGTCGCCCATCTTCCAGCTCGCCTTCGGCCACCCAATTGCCATTGGACAATAAAACTGGGTAGCGGGCTTTATCCGCAATAATCTTCGTGCTAAACCTTGCCATCACATCGGGACGATCAGGATACCAAGTAATCTTGCGAAAACCTTGTGCTTCACATTGGGTACAGAAATTACCGCTGGACTTATACAAGCCTTCCAGTGAAGTATTATGCTGCGGCTGAATACGTGTGACGATTTCTAGGCTAAATAAGGCAGGCACATTCTGAATCAGCATTTTGCCTTCGCTCATTTGGTAACGGCTATCTGGCAGGTCTTCATTATTTAACCGAATGGCTATCAACTCCATACCCTCGCCATACAGCTCTAGTGGTGCATTGACGGCTGCTTGAGTATGACGACGATAGTGAGTCGTACTGCTGACTTCGGTAAAGTCTTCGCCCAATTCAAAGGTCAACGCTATCGTGACAACTTCATAGGCGGGTGGCGTATAATCACGCAAATAAACCGTACTTGGCTGCCCTTCTCTCATGCTGGTTCCTCAGTGTATTTTTAGATTGGCTTAAGGGAATGATATAAGCCTTGCTGCAAATCAGCATAGGCTGGATGTTCTTTGCCAATAAACCCTGTCCGTAATAACAAATCAATATTGACCAGATTGCAATTATCCTTGAAGTCAGCCGTTGTTTCCGTCAGGCGTGCCACTTCAGCCAGTGGCAATAAATCGAAACGGGCGACCTCGCCATCGGTATTGTGCGGCACAAAAGACTCCGCTAACCAGAGGTCATAGACAAAAATCGTCGAATTTTCCAAGCCACGCGGATTCATTTGCCGATAATTTAATGCACCAACGTATTGAGCTTGCGCTGCTAACTCGGCTGGAATACCAGCCTCTTCCTTAGCCTCTTTGATGACATTCTCTAATAAGCCCAAACCGACGGGCTGCCCACCTGCAACCATTTGATCCAATTTACCAGGCCAAAAAGGCTTGCTTGAGGTGCGCGTACCGACCCACACATAAATGCCTTCCGCTTTACGCACCAAGCCATTCACATGTATACCAAATGTTTTGACACCCAAATACAAAGTTGCCGCCCGTTCTACTTCCAGTGCCGCAGGCTGCTCAAAATCCAAAGTCACCGGATAAGCCTCCCCCACCCAAGTATCAATCACACCTTGTTGATACAGCTCCCGAATAATCGGCGCGATTGCAGCACTGCGGCTAGCATAATCGTTTAGGTGACTAACAAAGCTAATACCCCTTTCGGCAACGGGCTGAAAAACTTCGGTATATTGCAAGAGATACTGAGCAAAATCAGGCTGGATTTTGCCGTAACATCGACCTTCGATGATGAAAGGATGGAAATGGGTAGCTTGGAAGTTATTACAGTGGCGGATATGGTGGAGATAACTCAAGAGTCACCTTATTTAGTTAGTTGCCGCATTAAGCTATCTACATGATTCAATTCGCTGCTGTTCAGTAAAAATCAGGGAGAGCCATAACTCTCCCTGAAAATTTTGTCTATTCAAACACTGAGTTTGTGGTTCACACCACACGAATAGACCCACCGCAAGGCTTAACGCAAGCGGTAACGTACAGAAGTGTGAAACGAGGTATCGGTACCATCTTTTTCGCTACCATCGTAGTTAGTTACAGTGATACCTGAAGCTAGGTCTAGTGAACTATTCAGCTCATACACCATTTCACTAGTCAGCGTGTTTTGAGTGATTTCCTTATCATCGTTGTAAGACAGCTTCCAGCCATTGACCCAGTCAAGTGAATCGCCTACTTCATAGCTGTAGCTCAAATCATTATCAAACAGGAACACCTTGTTATCACCCAAAGTGGTGCTCAAAGTAGCCTCATCCGAGAACTGAGCATAGCGGCCAACGGGCATATGATATTCACCGACCACTTCTAAAGAAGGATCACCATTGTTACCATCATAACCATTACTGAACTGATAGCCCACACCAGCGCGTACACGCCAACCGATTTTGCGGGTGATAATATTCTCATTAAACAAGACATCCCGCATACTCAATGTACTGATCGCACCACTTTTCTTCAATACACCTGCATTAAGCAATACCGCTTCCATATCACCCAACCAACGCGCTTCATAATCATTATTGCGGTAACGGATTAAATACTCCTTTTCACGTGAAATCAGCTTGGCCAGCTCTTGATAAACCGACTTGGAAGGCTTAGCAGCCAACAGGTTACGCTGAGCCAACTCTTCTACAATACGCATCGCTTTTGCCATAGGGGTGGCATTAACAACACGGCCATAACCCAGACCAACCGTTGCAGAAGATTTCAACTTATCAAACTCATTTGTATCCTGTACTTCAGCACTACCATACCAGAAAGCACCATTACTGCCGGGCTGAAAATAATTAAATACGGCTGCATTAGCGCTTATATTGTAAAAATCTTCTGGATCAGCATCTTTTGAGCCATCACGTTTGACTGTACCTATTACATAGCCTCCAAAATTGAAATCACGATCTGGTGTACTAATGACACGGTCATAATTAGCTGTTACATTCAAATTGTATTGCGTCTGAGCATCATCACGAGATTTACCTGCGTTCAAAGAGCCTGTTACATAAGCTTCCTCATAAGCACTACTGGCTTCCTGATAATCAAATAAAGTGACTTCCGCCTTGGCAACACTGATGCCACCTAGGGCAGCAGCGATAGAAAGCACCAACATCTGCTTTTTCATTTTCTTTCTCCTGAAGTTTTCTTAAAATCATGCAGAGTTTCATACTGACGCCGATTATTTCTGCATTGCAATAAAAGCACAAGCATACAAAATTTATTGAAACGATAAATTAATGATAAATAAATTCACCATAAAGAATATCTTCTCTTACCTGACCTCGATTTACAACACCTTGATGGTAACAGATGGTGAAATTTAACAACAAACCCTTGAATCCAAATAGCTTTCCTGATTCATTGATCATTCGAGCCACTCAGTTAGTGTTGTATAATAGCAACGCCAACCCTAACCTAAGCTTATTAAGCATACCAATTCATCACGCACGAGAGATATAGAAAATTTCGCCAACTGCATAAGAAGCTTGTTTTGTGTCAAGTAAGATCCTTATACACTATCAGGCACAAAAAACTCAAAGTATGCTGCTCAATATGATTAAAATTCAAACAGGCTGGCGTGAATGACTCAGCCTGCCCCAGCCCAGAGCTACTTACGACTGCTCCTTTTGGTAATCGTGGGAGAACTATTTTTTTAAAAAATTTTCACAATGGTTTACTGAATCCAAGAATGGCCAATGCTCACCATGTTTTCCAAATTTTGCTTTAAACAGTACAAACTTTCCAAACTGCTATTGTTCTTGTGGTTTTTGTGTTTTCTGTACTTGTTCTTTACGAATGGCCTTTTGGCACAAAACTCTGAGCAAAACACAACGGCTGCAAGCGCTTCAATAGCTAGCACAACAGAAAATAGTCTGCTGCCCTCTAGCCTAGCATTAACCTCTACTGCTGTACCTGGTGAAGCAGCGCAGACCCATAGCAAAAAACTGCTGGACGATGCAGAAAGCATTCTTAATAAACCCGATTTATCTAGGAGCGATTTAGACGAAAGTGCAGCCAAAGCCTTGCAGGGTGGCCAAGCAGCTTCAAGCTGTATTGATGATGCGACCGCAGAGCAACAAAGGCTGAGCCATGCTTTAGCAACGCTAGAAGGTAAAAACGATAAAACACCGGAGACCAGCCCCACAGACCAGTCGACTGAAACAGAACCTAGTGACAAAACCGAAACATCCTCCAAAAACGCATCTACCGATAGCAACACTGAAGCGCTCGGCACAGATACGGCTCAAACACCTACTATTCAGGAAGATGAAGACGTTAACAAAGCTAAAGAAACCCTCAATAGCCAATTGCAAACCATAGAAAGCCGCTTAAGTAATTGCCGCCTGCTCAAATTACGCGCAGATGAAATACAAAATAAAATCAGCAAAATTAAGCAGTTAGATCTGGAGCGCCACCTTTACTCCAAAAACAAATCAGCTTGGGCATACCTCATGCAGGCTTTGCGTGCGCCTACGCTATGGGCGACTGAAAGCCACCATATACTATCTACTTTGACGACCCTACCCATTCATGTCGAAAACCTTAATAAAGCCTTGCTCTACGGTGTGCTTGCCATGCTGTTTGGGCTATTTTGGAGCTTGCGCAAGAAAGCACAATATAATAAAGGTAAAACACATCCCTTAGCGCTAAGCAGCCCTACATTGAACGCTTTGTGGCGCAATTTAATTACGACTATACCTTTTATTCTGCTATTAGGCGTGATCTGGATAAACGCTTATTTTCAACCGTTTGGCGTGGAGGCGCTTGTTGACTTAATCGCTACCTTGTTTGTATTTACAGTGAGCTATTCCATTGTTAGCGCTATGCTGCGTACTAATACTGATCCCGCAAACGCAGAGGCAGGGCTGCTAGCGATTAGTGCTCGCAGCAGTAGCAAATTATATTTCTGGGCAAAGCTATTTTTATTCACCACTTTGTTGAGTGCATTGTTTTATTCATCTTTATTTGACACTGAGCCAGAAAGTAGCCTAGTGGGTCTCATCCGTATCGCAATAGGCACACTGAGTGGACTCGCTTTAATACGCTTATTATGGCTATTACGTAGACACTTTAGATGGCTCACGCAATACCGCTTATACATTCCTGCTGCACTGACCATTTTGGTCTCCATTGCTGCATTGTGGCTGGGCTACCGCAATTTCTTCTTATTTCTGTTTGCAGGTACGTTTGGTACCTTGTTTATACTATTGATAGGCTGGATGCTATTACGTATACCCGCAGAAATTTTTGATGGCTTAGATGAGGGACAAGCCACTTGGCAAAAACGGGCGCGTAAACGCTTGGGTCTTGCAGATCATCAAGTGATTCCGGGCTTGATTTGGTTGCGCTTACTGGCCATTTTATTGGTATTTGCGGGCATTGCTGTCATGTTGATGCGTACTTGGGGTGTCTCTTGGCAGGAAATTTACCGTATGTTTACTGAGGTAAAAAACGGTATTGAAATTGGTAACTTTACTTTTGAACCCTTGCGTATTTTAAGCGGTTTATTAGTTATTTCGCTGCTGATTGGCCTGACTCATCTAGCCAAGAATAATATGGCTAATGCTTGGTTACGACATACCAATCTAAGCCGAGGTGCTAAGGAAGCCAGTGTAACAGTAACAGGCTATATTGGAGTGACTGCCGCTATTTTAATTGGTCTTTCGGTTGCAGGTATTCAGTTTTCCCAATTAGCGCTGATTGCCAGTGCTTTATCCATTGGTATTGGTTTTGGCTTACAAAATATTGTCAGTAATTTTATTTCTGGCTTGATTTTACTGTTTGAGCGCCCGATTCGCCGTGGCGATTGGATTAAAGTGGGTAATAGTGAAGGTTATGTGCGAGACATTAGTATCCGTTCTACTGTAATTCAAACGTTTAACCGCGCTGACATTATTGTACCCAACTCTGAGCTGATTTCCGGTCAGGTCACCAATATGATGTTACACAATCAATATGGCCGGGTTATTATTCCTATTCGCGTGGCTTATGGTTCTGATCCTGAGCAAGTCATGCAATTGCTACACAGCATCGCAGAAAAACATCCCGTTGTATTACGTGAGCAAGGCGAATTAAAAGTACAAGTATTATTCCGTAGTTTCGGTGACAGCGCCTTGCATTTTGAGTTGCGCTGCATAGTTCGTGATGTGGAAAAACAAATGATTGTGACGAGTGATTTGAATCTGGCGATTGATAAAGCTTTCCGTGAGGCAGGAATTGAAATCCCATTCCCACAACGCACAATTCATATTGTAAAAGATGCTGAAACCGCAATCTGCAATCAATTAAACCCTTCAGCATTCACATAAATTTAGCATAATCAAAATCACTCTAGCATAGTGATCTGAAATTCCACTTCAAATTATCAAGGATGCTTATTTAATAACCAAAGGCTATTTTCTTTACATACTAGCAAGCTATTTCCATTGGGACTCATAGCTAATACGGCTCCATCAACTGATTGGACAAGCTTACCAATCGTTAAATCGTATAAAGTTGTTTTAACACCTAGCGGACAGCTTGTATGCTGATCTATTGTATAAAAATCTAGGTACTGCTTTGGGTTATTTTTCATAAGTGGACTCAGCACATAAAAACGTTCTTTTGTCATTCTAGTTTGATCATCTAACTTATCTTTATAGTGATACACTAATTCACCTGTTTCAGCATTAATCACAAAGAGCTGATCCGAATGCTGCAAGCTTAAATCACCCACTATAATTAATTGCTCATCCAAACTAAACTGCACTTTAGACAAATACTTTATTCCTGGCACTTGCTTGCTCCAAAGAAAAAAGAAGTTATCATCTTGGCGATTAAAAGCAATCAATTGGTCTTTAGAGCAAATCAGCAAATAATGCTCTGTTAAATAAGCATATAACCATTGATAATCAAGCAATGCCGTAGGTATATCATCAAATAGCTGCTCACTTAACCACTGCCTACTAGCGTAATTCCATTGATTAATCCTTACTTGCCCTTTAAAAAACTCCAACAAAATAAATAGCTGTTTATTTTCATCGACTAATTGCGCCCAATGATTAGCCTTGGAATAATAGTCTAGATTCCACAAATCAATAAAACGTAGTTGTGCTTTACTCAGTGGATTTCTTAGATTAAATGGGGTCTTTGCTTGTTTACGAATATTATGAATAATGAGCAGTTTATTTTCATAAAGCACTTTTGAGTTAGCCCCCAACCTGTCTTGCGTAGCAAGTTTTTGTAAACTTACTTTTTCGTGCCCCTGAATACACAGTGATTCATATTCCACGCCAGTTACCAAAAATAACTGCTGATTATCACTAATAGCTTTCAACTGCTGATTATCATTAAAATTACCCAAACTACAAAGCAACTGAACTGATTGCGTTTGAGTAAACGGCCAGATAAACATATCACTTTCCTTACCGTCAGCACGTATAATCATTTGATCATCAGATGAGAAAACAATAGGGGCTGAGCGATGCTCAGAAGCATCTTGATGACGTGGCAACTGAGTGCTGTATTTTAACTCTCCATTCTTTGCATCCCATATTTTGATAGTACTACCCTCAAAATAACCAGGAGCAACCTCTTCGCCTAACTGATAAACAGCCAACAACTGATTATTATGGCTAAAAGTATAGCCCCATTTATAATGAGACATCTCATCTGGTGGTGGAAGCTGTATTAATGGGGAGGCTCGTAAAAATTTGAAACCTTGGTTATCCGCCAAAGCATTTATAGGAAGAAGCGGCAAGGCTATCAAAAAGCAAACCACTAAAATACGAGGAATATTATTCATACTGCTTAACAGGAGCTTGCCATCTCGAAATCCATAAACGACTACCTTAGCATTAGCTCCCAAAATTTTCGTAGCATCTTGCAAGTTTTTTCTATCAAGGGAACTAACTATAGTTCCTTATTCCTATAAGACCCTGCCCCACAGACAAACGTCGCAAAATCCCAGATAACAGTCCTTTTCCCGCTCTACCACTTATCCCACCAAGCCTGACCACCCTTCAATTTCTCTAACCACCTACTGAACCCTCAAGCAATGTGCAGTATACTCCCCGCATTTCTTACTCAAATAACAGCACGCAACATGGCGAATTACAATTACGACTTATCAAGCTTTCAGGGCATGATTCAAACCCTGCAAGCGTATTGGGCCGATCAAGGCTGTGTGATTATGCAGCCCTATGATATGGAAATGGGCGCTGGGACGTTCCATCCAGCGACTTTTTTACGTGCTATTGGCCCCGAGCCCTGGCGTGCTGCTTATGTGCAGCCTTCGCGCCGACCCACCGATGGCCGTTATGGTGAAAACCCGAACCGCTTGCAACATTATTACCAATTTCAGGTTTTGCTAAAACCCTCCCCAACGGACTTCCAAGAACGCTATCTTGGCTCGCTCAAAGCCCTAGGTTTTGACCCACTGACCCACGATATTCGCTTTGTCGAAGATAACTGGGAATCACCCACACTAGGCGCTTGGGGCTTGGGTTGGGAAATCTGGCTCAATGGCATGGAAGTCACGCAATTTACCTACTTCCAACAAGTTGGCGGCTTGGATTGTAGGCCGGTGAGTGGCGAGATTACCTATGGTTTAGAACGCTTGGCCATGTATATGCAAGATGTGACTAGCGTTTATGATTTAGTCTGGACACGCGGACCACAAGGTGTGGTGAGCTATGGCGATGTTTATCATCAAAATGAAGTCGAGCAATCGACGTATAACTTCGAGCATGCTGACACTGAAGCACTATTCCACACGTTTGAAGTGTGTGAGCATGAAAGTAAGCGCATGAGCGAGCTGGGTTTGCCCTTGCCTGCTTATGAACAAATGCTCAAAGCCTCGCATACTTTTAACCTGCTGGATGCGCGTAAAGCGATTTCTGTCACCGAGCGCCAACGCTATATTTTACGTGTGCGTACTTTGGCACGCGCGGTGGCAGAAGGTTATTATAATACTCGTGAACAACTGGGCTTTCCTCTATTGAAACCAGCGCAGGAGGCCGCATAATGAGCACACCAAACGATACTTTGGACTTATTGGTCGAAATCGGTACAGAAGAATTACCACCCAAAGCTCTTAAAAGCTTATCCGAAGCTTTTACGGCTGGCATTGTAGCCGGTTTTGAAGAAGCAGGCTTACATGCCCAGCAGGTACACGCCTACGCCGCACCACGCCGTTTAGCCGTTTGGCTACAAAATATACCCGCGCAACAGCCCACACAAACGCTTGAAAAACGTGGCCCCGCTGTTAAAGCAGCCTTCGACGCAGACGGCAAGCCCAGTAAAGCTGCTCAAGCCTTTGCTAAATCCTGTGGTGTGGAAGTGGCCGAGCTAGATAGGCTGGAAACCGATAAAGGTGCTTGGCTGCTCTTCCGCCAACAGCAAGCCGGTCAAAACACTGCCGCCCTTTTCCCGACTATTGTTGACCAGTCGCTTGCCAAATTACCCATTCCTAAACGTATGCGTTGGGGGACAGGTACGGCTGAATTTGTGCGTCCGGTGCACTGGATGGTGATGTTAGCGAATGATGCTGTGATTGAAACGGAGCTACTAAGTATAAAAACCGGACGCGAGAGTCGTGGCCATCGTTTCCATGCACCTGAGCCCATTAGCATCCAAAGTCCTGCACACTACGCTGGACAATTGCGAGCGGCTTATGTACAGCCTGACTTTGCCAGCCGTCGTGAAATGATCCGCGAGCGCGTCACCCAAGTCGCTAAAGAACTAGGCGGCAAGGCTATTATGCCTGAAACACTATTGGAAGAAGTGGCAGCCTTAGTAGAGTGGCCAGTCGCCATTGCAGGGCACTTTGAAGAAAAGTTTCTCGATGTACCGCAGGAAGCTTTGATTCACACCATGCAGGGCGACCAAAAATACTTTGGCCTCGCGGATGCCAATGGCAAACTGATACCCCACTTTATTACCATTAGCAATATTGAGAGCAAAGACCCTGCCAAGGTCAGTGAAGGTAATGAGCGCGTGATTCGCCCACGTTTTAGTGATGCGGCTTTTTTCTGGGAGCAGGATAAAAAAACGTCACTCGCCCAGCGCCGTGACAAGCTGAAAAATGTGGTGTTCCAGCAGCAATTAGGCTCTTTGTATGACAAGTCTGAGCGCGTCGCACAATTGGCACGTTATATCGCCCAGCAGTTACAAGCCGACGAAGCCCTTGCTGTACGTGCAGCCACTTTAGGCAAATGTGACCTCATTAGCAATATGGTGTTTGAATTCACGGATCTGCAAGGCACTATGGGACGCTACTATGCTGAGCATGATGGTGAGGCAACTGAAGTTGCGCAAGCTTTAGAGGAGCAGTATTTACCGCGCCAAGCAGGTGATGCACTGCCCAGTACAGTCACTGGCCGCATTCTAGCTTTAAGCGAGCGCCTAGATACCATTGCGGGTATTTTTGCGATTGGCCAGAAGCCTACGGGTACGAAAGACCCCTTTGGTTTGCGCCGTGCGGCCTTGGGCGTATTGCGTATTCTGATTGAACAAAACCTGCCACTGGATTTGGCCGACTTACTCGACCAAGCCACTCATCATCTCAGCAGCACCTTAGGGCAAAAACCCGATATGCAGGAAGCCTTGGACTATATCTTGGAACGCCTGCGTGCTTATTACCAAGAACAAGGTATTCATGTTGAGCTGGTGGAAGCCGTCGCCGCCCTCAAGCCTAGCCAGCCGCTCGACTTTGACCGCCGCGTCAAAGCAGTCGCCACTTTCCGCCAATTGCCTGAAGCAGACAGCCTAGCTGCTGCGAATAAGCGTATCAGCAATATTCTGAAAAAAGTGGACGGCTCTATTCCCGCCTGCGTAGACTCGCACTTGTTACAGGAAGCCGCCGAACGCGACTTACATGCCGCTGTCGAAGCGCAACAAGCTATCGTCGAGCCTTTATACGCCGCTGGTAATTATGAGCAAGCATTGCAATCCTTAGCGAGTTTACGTGAGCCTGTGGATCGCTTCTTTGATAAGGTGATGGTGATGGCTGAGGATAAAGCCTTGAAAAATAATCGTTTAGCTTTGTTGAACCAGCTTAGGGACTTGTTTTTGAGAGTGGCGGATTTATCGGTATTGTAGGAAAGTACGGAAAGCTTGATCTCATATTGCTTACAATTATTGGCTAGCCTACATGAGCCGATAGATCGCTTCTTTGACAAAGTGATGGTGATGGCTGAGGATAAAGCCTTATCCATAAGTACTGAAGAAATAGCATCCATAATACTTTGCTTATTTATTTCTTCCATATAGCGATGCACTCTACCCCTGTGACTGATGTTTTTTATCTACAAAGTCAATCGCTGTTTTTATTGAGCCATCACAAATTTTTCTAGGTATTAGAAACTGACCATCTATAGCTATATCAAGAGATTATGCTCATTATTCTTTACTGAAGTTACTCTACTATAAAACGTAAAATAGAGAGCGGAAAAAATCATTATTATGTCCTTATAAAAATAATAAAAATCCACAGACATTCTAAAAATAGAATAAGCTATTGCACTTGCTGCAACAAACAGATAATCGGCAATTCCATGAACAAGCAAGTCTTGAAATTTAACATTTAGATCATGATTGAACCCACTACATGGCTTAACTATGCTTTGAAGGAAACAAGTAATTTAAATAATCTAAGCAGTATAGCTTACCTCAATCTAATACTCCGCACCGTACTTTTTATTATTCGATTTATTTCTCCAAAAGGATTTTATTACCTTGCTTTCCAAGCTGGTAAAAAATATTACAAAAACACATAAAAAGGGCGGAAAAAGGCTAGCCCAACCTTTTCCCACCTATCCCCACGAGGAAAAACTTTTATTGATTGGTTCCCCGTCATTCATTTTTTGTACTAGTTATAGCTCTCAAGTCTAGGCCTCGTTTTAAGTCCCTTATTTCTTTTTAAGCCCCCTTACTTTTTCAGTAGAGTTTGAACTTTTTCTACTTGTGCTTTCTCAGTTATCCCTTTAGCTTTTACAATAGCTAGTGCTTTACGCTTTAAACGCAGCTCACGCGTTGCACGATCGCGTGATACACTATTCAAACGACCTGCTGATGCAAAACTAGGCTCTAAACTAAGCTGAGGTGCACTCACAACCACAGCGGGTATCATTGCAGCTAAGGCTTTATCTGTTTTTAATTGATCTATTTTTAATTGGGCATCAGCGGCTAAAGCAGCAGCGCTTCCGATGGTCAAACCTAAGGCGATTATTAAATGTTTCATATTGGCTACTCCATGTATATATAGTCTCAAAAATTTAGGCTAGTTCGTTCGTGTTAACGGGGCTTATAATGCACTTACACTGCTCATTTGAGCATCCCTTAAACAGGTCAAAACTTAAGTGAGCGTTCACCCCTGCCCCTCCCCTATTTGAATGAGGTATCCTGATGAACCTATTGCGATGAGGAAGCCTGAGAAAATAGCTAACACCTGATAGCGCCTGACACCAAGACTTGCTTTCACTTACAATGCAGCCTTGCCTCGGCGGCAAAAATACCAATCCAGAGGAGTCACTCATGTTGCTTCAAGATCAAACGCTGTTAAAAACATCGGCTTATATCAATGGTGAATGGGTCGGTGCTGATAGTGGCCAAACACTGCCTGTTACCAACCCGGCCACTGGCGCTATCATCGCTCAAATTCCAGACATGGGCGCAGCAGAAACACGGCGCGCCATTGATGCTGCTGAGGCGGCTTGGCCTGCTTGGCGTAGTAAAACCGCTAAAGAACGTGCAGCTATTTTGCGACGCTGGTATGAATTGATTCTGGACAACCAAAATGACTTGGCTCAACTGATGACAGCGGAACAAGGTAAGCCATTAGCAGAGGCGCGCGGGGAAGTTATTTATGGCGCAGCCTTTATTGAATGGTTTGCGGAAGAAGGCAAGCGCGTTTATGGCGATGTCATTCCCAGCACTGTTCATGACAAACGGATTGTGGTTATCAAACAGCCCGTAGGCGTGGTCGCTGCGATTACACCTTGGAATTTCCCCAATGCCATGATCACACGCAAATGTGCGCCAGCTTTGGCAGCCGGTTGCACTGTGGTCATCAAACCTTCAGAGTTAACCCCTTTGTCCGCTCTGGCACTGGCGGAATTAGCCGAACGAGCGGGAATGCCTGCGGGTGTCTTAAATATCGTCTTGACGGCTCAAGCGCCTGAGGTGGGTCAAGAACTGACCGCCAACCCCAAGGTACGCAAACTATCATTTACAGGCTCGACTGCGGTTGGCAAGAAATTAACCGCCGCTTGCGCCGGAACGATGAAAAAAGTGTCGATGGAATTAGGTGGCAATGCCCCTTTTATTGTGTTCGACGATGCCGATCTAGACGCAGCCGTTGCTGGAGCAATGGCCTCTAAATACCGCAATGCCGGACAAACCTGCGTTTGTGCTAATCGCTTACTGGTACAAAGTGGTATTTATGACGCGTTTGCGGCAAAACTGGCAGAGGCGGTTGAACAACTGAAAGTGGGCAATGGCATAGACGACGGTGTACAACAAGGTCCTCTGATTAATGAAGCAGCCGTAGCCAAGGTTGAAACCCATATTGCTGATGCCATTGCCAAAGGCGCTAAACTCATTACAGGCGGCAAACGCCTATCCACAGATAGCAACTTCTTTCAACCCACCATACTCACTGAAGTGACCGGAGAGATGCGTGTGGCTTGCGAAGAAACCTTTGGTCCCGTCGCCCCCATTTTCCGCTTTGACAGTGAAGCAGATGCCATACAAATGGCGAATGCGACTGAGTTTGGCTTAGCTGCGTATTTCTATAGCCGCGATATAGGGCGAGTTTGGCGGATTAGCGAAGCCTTGGAATATGGCATTGTGGGTATTAATGAAGGCATTATCTCCAATGAAGTCGCACCTTTCGGTGGCATCAAGGAATCCGGGCTGGGACGAGAAGGTTCTAAGTACGGTATAGAAGAGTTTATTGAAATCAAATACTTGTGTATGGGCGGCTTGAACCGCTAAGCCAAGGAGCAAACGATGACTAGTAATTCTGACTTACAACAACGTAAAAATAAGGCTATTGCCCGTGGACAAGGCAATATGGCTTCTGTTTATGTTGCAAAAGCACTCAATGCTGAAATTTGGGATGTGGAAGGTAAACGCTATATTGATTTTTCCTCAGGTATTGCGGTTGTCAATACTGGCCACAGTCACCCCAAAGTGCATGATGCAGCGATCGCTCAAATCAAAAATTTTAGCCATACTTGCGTTATGGTGACACCTTATGCCAGCGCCGTGGAGCTGGCCGAGCGCCTGAATGCTGCTGTGCCGATCCAAGATGCCAAGAGTATCTTTGTCACAACGGGTGCAGAAGCCGTTGAAAATGCCATCAAAATCGCGCGTGCCCACACCAAGCGTTCCGGCGTGATTGCTTTTAATGGGAGTTTTCATGGTCGTACTCATTTATGTATGGGGCTAACAGGCAAGGTCATACCTTACAAAGCAGGTTTTGGCCCTTTTCCTAGCAGTATTTATCATGTGCCCTTCCCCATTGATTATCACGGTGTCACCGTAGAGCAATCCTTGGCAGCACTGGATAATCTATTCCATGTTGAGATAGAGCCTGAGCAAGTGGCTGCGATTATTATTGAACCGGTACAAGGCGAAGGTGGCTTTTACCCCATGCCACAAGGCTTCTTGCAACAGTTACGTGAGCTATGTGATCAGCATGGTATTGTACTGATTGTTGATGAAATTCAGACAGGCTTCGCCCGCACCGGCAAATTATTTGCCACTGAATACCATGGTATTGAACCTGATCTCATGACCTTGGCTAAAGGTTTAGCTGGCGGATTCCCTCTCGCGGCAGTAACCGGCAAGACACATATTATGGATTCACCGAATCCAGGTGGTCTGGGTGGTACTTATGCGGGTTCTGCTATTGCTTGTGCCGCAGCATTGGCGGTGCTGGATGTCATAGAGGAAGAAAACCTGTGTGACAAGGCAACTATGATTGGCGAGTTAGTTACCGGCCATTTAAGTGATATGCAGGCCAAACACCCTGACACCATTGGTCAAATCCGCCATCTGGGTGCCATGATTGCAATGGAGTTAGTCAAAAATGGTGATGCTGACCAACCCAATCCCGAGCTGGCCAAAGCACTGGTTGCCAAAGCATCTGAAAAAGGTTTGATCCTGCTGTCTTGTGGAGTGCGTAGCAACGTCATTCGAATTCTGACACCTCTCACCATTGAAGTGGACATACTGCGCGAAGGTTTGCAACTATTATCTGAGGCATTCGAAGCTTTGGTATAAAGCTGCACTGGATCGGTGGTGGGTATGTCTTAATACCACCACCCTATATTCATCTCCTTATACACAAGTCAGTCCTCCCCCAACTCGCTAGCCATCTATGCAGTCCAGCACCCGTGAGTAGCCAATCCAGATACTTTTGGCACCTGGGTCGCCATCACATTTTTTACTGGGAAAGCCTCCCAGTTCTGCCAAGTTGCGGATGACTTGATTGAGGGAGGGGATGCCATCAGGTAACACTTTTTTACCAAGCCGGAAAGAGACTTTCTATTCCAGTGGGTCGAACACCAGATCATCCGGGAGTTCTAGGCAGGTACGCCCCAACCGCATCAGGAACAGGATCCGCCAAACGACCATGATGTACAGCGCGAGGGCTTTTTCGATACGTTCTTTGGTGTCGAGTTGCAGTTTTTCGACGCGGCAATCGACCTTCAGTACATCAAAAAACATCTCGATTTCCCAACGCGCCCGATGCCAGTCAATGAGTTCACAGACCATTGCGGCTGTTACCACTTCGCGGGGTGGATCATGCTTTGGAGGGGGTAGGATGCGATGATAAGCGGAGCTGGAAGCGAACGAAAGGCGAGATTGATAGGCGGCGTTTGCTCAGAGGCTAAGCGGAGACTTCCTATTCTGTTAGACAGGGTTGCTAGTCACAGCACACCGACTCACCGAGTGGGTGTTCTAAAAAAATATACATCAAGCTCCTGACAACGACAAATCAATTAGTTACAGATATGTTTTTTAAAATTAAACAATAGTCTTGATGTATATCACAAATGTGCCCCTTGTTTTCTGAAAAAAATAATTTTTGATCTAAGTTAAAATATTGAGAAGTAATCGAATGGGACTTTTGAAGGTAAGGTTTCTTAAAATTGAGGTGAGGCTCGGTAGTATTAATTTTTTAAGGGTTAAAGCTTATGAAAAAACATGCCATGCGCATTGTATCCGCAGGAATATGCTTATTCACTTTGTCTACGACGCCTTTATTTGCAGAAGGCTTTTTGGAGAACCAGCTATCAGGGAAATGTATTGATGTTGCAGGGGCGCCAGGCACACAGAATGGTTCGCCACTACAGTTATGGGATTGTGAGTTCAGTGGGAACTTGGATAATGGCTCCCAAAGCGATCAGGTATGGGAGATGACCAGCGGTGGATTCATCAGAAATCGTTTATCTGGTAAATGTATTGATGTTGCAGGGGCGCCAGGTAAACAAAATGGTGCACGATTGCAGTTGTGGGACTGTGAATTATCAGGTATTAACCCAGATAACGGCTCCCAGACTGATCAAAAATGGCGTTTTTCAGGAGGCTTTATTCGCAATAGGCTTTCAGGGAAGTGTATTGATGTTGCAGGCGCTCCAGGCCGAGCTAACAAAACAGCGTTACAAATCTGGGATTGTGAACGTTCAGGAATTAATCCAGATAATAATTCGCTTACTGATCAAAAGTGGGGCTGGACAAACTAACTGAACAATCTATTAAAAAGCCGAGGTAGCCCGGCTTTTCCTCACCAAAGAACGTATCGAAAAGCCCTCGCGCTGTACATCATGGTCGCTCGGCAGAAAATGTGATGGCAACCCAATTAACCCGGTATATAAATACCCACGATCCTTAAACTCGCAAGAAAAATATTTTATATAAAAATCAATAGCTTGCGATTTTTATGAAATACGGTTTTTAAAGTGTCGGGTTAGTATAAAAAGAAGCTTGAATTATTTAACAAGTGAGTCTAATTAACCATACGGGTCTTGAAACGCCGTTCATCCCAGTACAAGCCAATAAAGCTCAATACCATAACCGGCAGTAAATAAAGAACCTGGTACAAATGGCTGGCTCTCTCCATACGGCGTTCACTACAATATTGCTGATAAGTTTTTTCACAGTTCACTATTTCTGTATAAATTCGGTCAATAAGTGCAGGGAAGAAAATTGTGACCGATATTAAGAGTATTAAAAATAATAATATCCGTTTATAGTTTTTTAAAAGGACTTTAGTTATCAGGTTGAATCCGACTCCAGGCCATTTCTGTCCTTGATAGATAAATATAGCGCGAAATACTGAATAAGCTGCGAGTAGGTAAATAAGGTTAGTCAAGCCATAAAGGTGATGCTCATAAAGCACGGCCACAAAAAGTGGCGCAATGAAAGCAAAAAGCCAGCTGGGTATCACCGACCTGAAAAAAATCATTATTAGGCCAGTATAACTGGCCAAGCATATTGGAGCCAGATAGAACAGTCGTCGAACCTCGACGACGACCAGATCGAATGTTCCGTGGCACCCTACGTCAAGAATGCTGCAACGGGATGCTCTGAACATACCCAGATTGACTAATGTCTCAATAATATGGGGCACACCATAGGCTATTAACAAGCTCAGAAAAGCAATGTCAATGACTTGGGTAAGGGGGATGGTTTTGATTTTTTTCATCATTGAAGTTTTCAGAGTGATTCGCCAGTTTCTTCTTCGTAACGAATGCCTTTGTTTTCTATTTGATGGTTAATTTGTTCTACGCATCCTCTGTCAAAAAGTCTATCAAATAAAAAATTTTTTCTTTTTTTCTTCTAGGCAAGCGATTGTCAGCTCATATGTAATGTTTTTTTATTGTGTCAATGCTATTCAGTCCGGTCATAAGTTCTGTTCTTGTAATGATTTCCATATCCCTTAATATAGGAAAGAAATATAATAATGTTCGATAGATGTGAGCTCTGAGTAATAATCGGTTGTTTTGGAGGGATGGTCGGTTGTTAAAGCCATATCCTTATACACAAGTCGCCAAGTTTCTGTAAACTATTCATTTTTTGCCGATGAACTGAACAGCAACCGAACTGAAAGACCTAGATTTGGGCGACCGCCGCCCCAATCCACCCTCGCCGTTTCAACGGGTGCTGGACTGGCACGCTTAGGCACAAAGAAACCAACAGCACAAACCTGATGTCGACAACGCCCCCCACAAAGTCATACACTTCAGCTTTCTTATCCCACACAGACCGCTAAGGAGAGAAGCCATGCAGGGTAAGATTTTTCAAGACCTAGGCAATGATATTTACTGCATTGAAACCGAATTACTGCGCCCAGGGCTGGCCTCCTGTTACCTAGTCCGCTCAGGGGACGAAGCCGCTTTTGTCGACACAGGCACATATAACAGCATCCCTAACCTAATGCAGACTTTGCGTGAAGTCGGCATGACAACTGAACAAGTCAAATACGTTATTCCTACCCATGTGCACCTAGATCATGCAGGTGGTGCAGGTGAACTGATGCGCTTATGCCCAAATGCTACACTCGTAGTGCATCAAAAAGGAGCACCGCACATGATAGACCCCCATAAATTAATAGCGGGTGCAACGGCCGTCTATGGTGAAAGCGAGTTTGCCAAACACTATGGCACACTCGTTCCGGTGGCTGCCGAACGTGTGATAACACCCGCTGATGGGGAAACCTTGGATTTGAATGGTCGCACACTGCAATGCTTTGACACACCCGGTCATGCCAACCATCATCATTGCATTTTCGATCATACAACACGTTCTTTTTTCACTGGCGATACCTTTGGCATTTCTTACCGTGAATTTGATAGCGCAGAGGGCGCCTGGCTATTTGCAACCACCACTCCAGTCGCCTTCGATCCTGAAGGCTGGGATAACAGCCTGCAAAAAATGATGGCACAGCAACCTCAAGCCATGTACCTAACGCACTACGGACGCATTGATAATGTCAAACGTATGGAAAGCATGTTGCGTGATAGCCTAAAAGTCATGGTAGAAACCGCACTTGCGGAAGAGCAACAAGCTGATGAGGGTCGTCAACAGCGTATTTATCAACGCATCCTAGATAGCATGGTAAAGGATGCTCAAGCAAAAGCTAGCCCATTGGATGAAGCTAAAGCACGCGAGTTATTAGCATTCGATGCTGATTTGAACGCACAAGGCCTGGAAGTTTGGCTAAAACGCCGTGCTAAAGCCGCGCAACAAGCTAGCGCTTAAACCTGTTACACTCACCCACGGGTTTGATGACTGCCGTCCCTGTCTGTCTTCCATCAAAAGAGAAAAGTATGAAACTAGGTTCCTGTTTTTACCACAATCAAACTTATGTATTTATTGATCAAGGCAATCATTATGTCTTGCCTGCCCTAGATCCTAATTTTGATCAAATTATTTGGCATGATATGCAGCGATTAATTGAGCAAGCACCTAACTTGGCAAAGGCATTGCAGTCTATTACTCCCATTATGCAAGTCAAACCCCAAGCAGTCACCCTGCTCGCCCCTATTCCGCGCCCCCGCAAAAATATTATGTGCCTAGGTCTGAACTACCTAGAACACGCCGAAGAAACCGCCGAACATGTAGGCCGCAGTGCTAAAAAGCCGCAATACCCTATTGTTTTTACCAAAGCGACGAGCAGTGTAACGGCTCATGAAGCAGACATTCCATTTGACCCCGAAACCTGTTCACAACTCGACTGGGAAGCCGAACTAGGCATCATTATTGGCAAAGGCGGACACAAGATTAGTGAAGAAAATGCCTTGCAGCATATTTTTGGCTATACCGTGATTAATGACTTAAGTGCGCGTGATCTACAACACCATCACAAACAATTCTTTCTCGGCAAAAGCCTCGATGGCGCCTGCCCCATCGGCCCACATATTGTTACGGCGGATGACATTCCTGAACCACATGCCTTAAATATTGCTTGTCGAGTGAATGGTATTAGCAAACAAGCGTCCAATACACGCATGATGCTGTTTAATATAGCGGAAATTATTGCTACTTTATCACGCAGCATGACGCTGGAATCAGGCGATATAATTGCTACAGGAACACCAAGCGGCGTGGGTTTTGTCCGTCAACCACCAGAATTTTTACACCCCGGTGATGTCGTGGAATGCGAAATTGAAAAAATCGGCGTGTTAAGAAACCGGATTGCCCAGCCTAGCTAAGCGCAGCCAAGCGATCCATTGCTCGATAAGACAAAGCTTCGGATAAATGTACCGTGCAAATCTTTTCACTATTGCTTAGATCAGCAATGGTGCGTGAGACTTTCAAAATACGATGATAGGCACGGGCTGAAAGTTTAAATTGTTCCATTGCGTGGCTTAGCAAGTTCTGGTCACGTTTTTCCAAGGCACAAACGCTATCCACTTCGCGCCCACTTAAAGCACAATTGATTTTACCTTGTCGGTTTAATTGCAAGGCACGTGCTTTTTCGACACGTTCACGAATGACTGCACTCGCCTCACCGGCTTGCAGCGACTGTAAATCGGCTTGTTTGACCTGGGGTACATCTACTTGCAAATCAATGCGATCCAGAAAAGGCGCTGAAATACGGGAACGGTGACGTTTTTGTTGATCCGGTGTACATTCACAGTTTTCACGCAAATCACACACGCGCCCTTGTGGACATGGATTCATCGCAGCCACTAATTGAAATTGCGCCGGATAAGTCGCTTGCCTTGCTGCACGCGATAAAGTAATTCGCCCAGTTTCCAAAGGTTCACGCAATACATCCAATACCTTACGATCAAATTCGGTCAACTCATCCAAAAACAAAACGCCATGATGTGCCAGTGAAATCTCTCCTGGCTTAACCTGCGAACCGCCCCCCACTAAAGCCACACCTGACGAAGTATGATGCGGGTCACGCACAGGACGTAAACCCCATTGACTAACATCAAAACCTTGATTGCTGATGGAAGCAATCGTAGCGGACTCCAGTGCCTCTTGTTCACTCAGATCGGGCAGAATCGTCACTAAACGACTCGCCAACATGGTTTTACCTGTTCCGGGTGGTCCTACCATCAGCAGATTATGCCCACCTGCTGCTGCGATTTCTAAAGCGCGCCGTGCTGTAAATTGGCCTTTAACATCCGCCATATCAAAAGGGTATTCAATGGACTGGCGCTGGATGTCTACTTGAAAACGTGCCAAAGGCTCATCACCCTGCAAATGATGTACCACTGCCCGCAAATCAGTGGCTGGCATAACAGTCAAATCACGAATTAAGCCCGCTTCTTCAGTATTATCCAGCGCCAGAATCAATTTACGTTGGCTATTTTGCACATTAACCGCTGTTGGCAAGACACCACGTACGCCACGCAATTGCCCTCCCAAAGATAACTCGCCGATAAATTCATATTCAGCTAAAGCATCCGTTGGAATTTGTCCACTTGCCGCCAAAATACCCAAAGCAATCGGCAAATCAAAACGTCCGCCATCTTTAGGAATATCTGCGGGTGCAAGATTGACCGTAATACGCTTGACGGGGAAGGCAAAACCTGAATTGGTAATGGCTGCCCGTACCCGATCGCGGCTTTCTTTTACCGCCGTTTCTGGTAAACCCACAATGGCAAAAGACGGTAAACCATTGGCCAAATGGGTTTCAACACTAACCAAAGGGGACTCTAAAGCTGCATTGGTGCGGCTATACACAATCGCCAAACTCATAGCTGGATTATCTTTATTAATAGGGATTGATGATTGTGCGGAAATACAGCAAGTGCAACAAGCAAACTGCGATAAAAGGAAAGCAAACCCCTGCAACTTCAGCTTGTCAAATTTAGCTGTCCATCTAACCAGATAGCATCAGCCGTATTAATGACTAGACTGCTATAAAACAGCAATGAACACACGAAACTCCACTTTAGCGTTTACTCTGTTTACGGGATTACTTGGCGGGGTCTTGCTAAGCCTACTAATAATGCAAAGCGATCCCAAAGCAGGCATATTATTTTCCAGCTTAAACCAGCAGGACTTACAGCATTTAATGAGTTTATGGATGAAACTGACCTTGCCTTGTTTCATCCTAGGATCAGGATTAATTTATTTGATCCGCGGACTGTATTATTTGTTCTACGAGGCATGAAATTGAAGACCCTCACCCCTTCCAGTGCCTGAATCACTGAGCTCCTCGCTGTGCAGTGGCTTAGGGATGGGCTTGGGATGAGGGCTTCATATCAGCAATACGCTTAACGATTACATCCCTGCCACCAACAAGGACGAACCCGAATAAAGTTAAGCAAGGCTTGATGCTTAGGGGCTTCCCTCAAAGGTTGGCTAATATATTCTTTACTACCCCATGCACCATAGCGGCGATAAGTACGCGGTGAAGTATAGTGCATGAATAATGTGCCACCTTCACGACGCCAACCTTCTAAGAATTGTTGGTAATAACGCGCCATATTAGGGTGACGATTAGCTTGGTATAAGAGAGGATTAGGCATTTCATTATCTGACTTGGTTTTAAAATCGACCAAACCCTGCCCACCTTCATAAGCTACTAATTTTACACCATATTTATCCGCCAAAGCTTTTTGCTTACGCACAAAGCCTAATACATTATTAATTGAATAACGGTATTGATCATCGGTTAATAATGCAAAAGTTTCCTGTAAATTGCGCACCAAACGCACAGACTGGTGATCACCAAAAAAATAAGGACCAATCGCAAATACATCGGTATGCTTATAAGCGTCTTTATGCCCTAAAATTGTTTCAGTCACACCTTCATCAATCGTCCAGCCAGACAAAATACGCACCAAGCGCTGTGGACCACCAAAGACACGTTCCCAAATTTTGAAAATTTCTACCGAACGTTGGGAATAATAGCGGTAACCCGCACGGTTTTTATTGGTATCCAAGCCCAACCTCATGCCCATGTCACGCACATGATTACCTTGTAAAAAGATAAAGTTCCACGTTTCATTACTGTATTCAATATGAGGACGCAGATTCGGTTTTAGCTTCTGCTTGGCTAGCTGCGCAAAGCGAACAACATAAGTATCATCCGCTGCATGAGGAATGGTGAACCAAGGATGAGCATTCACTGCATTCGCCAAAGCAATCTGAATCTCAATTGGCGCACCCCGTGTTCCCTGCTTCCCACCCCAAGTGGCATCCGTCAGTTTGCGACGCTGATCCCATGTACCTTTGGGATCATTACTGACACCACTGAAGTTCATAAAGCGGATAGCCTTAAAATCCTTCATGTAGTTCAGGTAATCAGGATTAAAAATTAATTGCGCATAGTTTTGTACAAACGGCTGAAAGTTACCACGACAAGAACGCGCGTCAGGAACACGCCGAAAAGGATTGTCAGCACAAATACCATCCGGTGGCAAAATACGAATATCCCGTAAATAGTCTCTGGGATTAGACTCACGAATACGCAGGGTGGCATCATATTTATTATCGGAACCCGCTTCCAACTGAATAATGTCACGGCCGGGATTACTCTCGATCAGTTTAGCATCACCGCCATACTGAATTTTACCTTGTCCATTATATAATACGGTGTAATAGCCTGGCGGGATAGCAGCCGCAGGCATATTACTCAAAAAGCGTGTACCTGCAATTTGCCCATTCAAGCGAGCGGGCCAACCATTCGCATCCATTTGCACCTTGGCACCTGTCAACCAAGGGCGTGCTTCTTCAAAAGGCAATGCAGCCCGGAATAAATCAATAAAGGGCACACTGGAATCATCTTCAGTAATTTCATTCGTATTAGTGCCAATGGCTGATGTCTGATTATTAGCCAACGCCCACGGCGATACCAGAACGGCACACAGGGCAGCAATTCCCAACCCTGTTTTTTGCAAAGAAAATGGCATTAGTCCTTGATCCTCTTCATTACATAATTATTTCAATTGTAGTCAAACGACAACATAACAGACCAGTTGATTCACTACTGACCCATTAGCGTATAAGTCTTGCTGTCGGCCAAATTGGTTTAGCTGCTCCAAGTAGCTAGCGTAAAGCCGTTTACTTGCACTCCATGCAAGCATTACAATTGCGCCTGCAAACTATTCTATTTTAACCCAAACTTAACAGACTTACTTGGAGTTGTACTGTGGCCATTGAGCAAACTATTTCTATTATCAAACCTGATGCTGTAGCCAAAAATGTAATCGGTCAAATTTACAGCCGCTTTGAAAACGCCGGCCTGCAAATTGTAGCAGCTAAAATGATACACCTCAGCAAAGAACAAGCTGAAGATTTTTACGCCGTGCATAAAGAGCGCCCATTCTTCGGTGAATTGGTTAGCTTCATGACTTCAGGTCCTGTAATGATACAAGTTCTAGAAGGCGAAGATGCTGTTGCCAAAAACCGGGAATTAATGGGTGCTACTAATCCTAAGGACGCCGCTGCGGGTACTATTCGTGCCGACTTTGCTAATAGTATCGACGAAAATGCCGTACATGGCTCTGACAGCCTAGAAAATGCCAACATTGAAATTAAATTTTTCTTTGGCAAAGACGGTCTGTGTCCGCGTACACGCTAAGCAAAAGTCGTCTCATCAACAAGATAGGGGGTCAATGTACGCCCTATCGTTAATATTGCACACATTGGTTTTTTAACAACTGATTTCGTTTATTTGTGTCTAATTCTCACCCAAAAATCAACTTGCTGGACTTTAGCCATGAGGCTTTGAAGGATTATTTCGTCAAGCATGGCGAAAAGCCTTTTCGTGCCACGCAAGTGATTAAATGGCTACACCAATGTTGTGTAGATGATATAGCGCAAATGACGAATCTCAGCCAGGCGCTGCGCGCTTCTTTGCAGCAGCATGCTGAAATCCGTGCACCTGAAGTCATTATGGAACAACAATCCACCGATGGCACTTGTAAGTGGCTGCTAAGGCTAGCAGACGGCAATGCTATTGAAATGGTGTTTATTCCAGAAGATGATCGTGGCACGCTTTGTGTGTCATCACAGGCAGGTTGTGCATTAGACTGTACGTTTTGCTCTACTGCCAGACAAGGTTTTAACCGTAATTTAAGTGTGGCTGAGATGATTGGACAATTATGGATTGCCAAACGCACTTTACAAAAAGATCCCAAAGGCACACGCATAGTCAGTAATGTGGTTATGATGGGTATGGGTGAGCCTTTGCTGAATTTTGACAATCTGGTTTCTGCCCTCCGCTTAATGTTGGATGATCATGCTTATGGTCTCAGCCGCCGCCGAGTCACCGTCAGCACTTCAGGTGTTTTACCCGCACTGGATCGCTTGGCAGATACCTTGGATGTATCGCTGGCCGTGTCGCTACATGCACCCGATGATGAATTACGTGACAAACTAGTGCCATTAAATCGCAAATACCCTATACGTGAATTATTGAAAACCTGTCAGCGCTTTCTGGACAAAAAAGAGACTTTACGTAAACATATCACTTGGGAATATGTCATGCTAGAAGGTATAAATGACAGCGATAAACAGGCACGGCAATTGGCTAAACTGTTGCGCGGTATACCTTCAAAAATCAATCTAATACCTTTTAATCCGTTCCCTGACACAAGCTATAAGCGTTCCAGCAACAATCGGATTCACCGCTTCCGCGACATCTTGCTTGAGTCAGGTTATACTGTGGTCATCAGAAAAACACGGGGCGATGATATTGATGCAGCCTGTGGTCAGTTGGCGGGCAAAGTCAATGACCGTAGCCGCAGAGAAATACATTTCGCCCGTATAGAAAAACAGCAATAAGGGCAATAAACGAATGAAAATAACAAAAATGCTGGCCATTGCCTCGCTATGCTTGGCAGTTGCTGGGTGCAGCAATACTAAAAAAGAGAGTAACAAAGCCGCTGAATATTATGCGCAGCTAGGGGCGGGCTACTTACAAAAAAATCGTTTGCCATTGGCTAAAGAATACCTAGAAAAAGCATTAGCCAAAGACAGACGCTCAGCGAGTGCCCAACATTATTACGCGATGCTACAAGACAGATTAGGCAATCACAAACTAGCCAATGATTATTTTCGCAAAGCAGTGCGACAAGACAGTAAAAACCCGGAGCTATTGAATAATTACGGATCACATTTGTGTCGGCAAGGACAATACAAGCTAGCGATACAGGCATTTACAGCAGCATTGAAAGATCCTTTGTATCAAACACCTGAGTTTGCTTGGGCAAATGCAGGTATTTGTTTACAACGCAGTGGCCATTCCCAACAGGCGGCTAGCTATCTGCGAAAAGCTTTGCAAATCAATGCCAAATTTCCATTAGCTTTATATCACATGGCAGAATTAGAGCATTTGCAGGGACAGAATGCTAGAGCGCAAGCTTTTCTATACCGTTATAATGAGTTAGCTCGGGATACGCCAGAAACACTGCTACTATGTAGTGATATTCATAAAGCGTTAGGCGAGCTGACACAAGCAGAAAAATGTGCTAATACCTTGGTAGCACGCTTCCCCAAAAGTGAGCAAGCAAGGAAGTTGAACTGATTTAAGCATTTATCATCTGAAATTGGGTGTGGTAAACGGCAAGACGGAAACTGCCAAGGCAGAGGATAACAACACAGTGAGTGAACAACCTAAGGACGATACACCCCCACAGCCGGGTGACCTGACACGCAAATTACAGACCATTCGTGAACGGGCTGGCATGAGCATGGAGCAAGCGGCCATTGATATGCGGCTGGCTTTATCCATTGTGCGTGCCTTGGAGAATGAAAAACTGGATGAGCTACCTGATCCTCCTTATGTACGCGGTTATTTGCGTACCTATGCTCGCTTGGATGACAGTGATGCGCAAGATTTGATTCATACCTATGAAGTCTTGCGTGGTGCTGAGCCAAAACAAACTTACAACTACTATACCTCAGGCACTCACCAAACCGCCCAAGTCAAGCGTGCTACACAGAGCAATAATACCAGCTTGTCTCCCACCGCCCTAAAGCTGCTCAGTTTGGTGGGTCTGCTTGTTTTACTGGGTCTATTGTCACTGGTTCCCGGTGTAGCCCAGTGGGCGGGTAATCTGTGGCAGTCTTTTTCTTCAGATGGAGCTCAGCCCAAGGTGGCAACCATTGCCACCACGCCCTTAGATTCAGCGGGTGCTATTCCTCGCAAACCAGGTGATGCCAATACACCGTCCAGCAATGTTTCTGCACAGGGAGCCATTACTCAACCCATTGAAAGTGCTGTATTGGCTGATAGCAGCTCTTTGCAAGATACCCCAGCATCCTCATCCGGTGATAAGTTAGCTCAAGACACAACTAATCCAGACGGTGAATTGGTATGGGCAGATCAAACCACAGAAAATACAGACGCTAGTAATAATAACGAAACAGCCGAAACAAGCAGCAGCACAACGCCCAATGCAGAGGAGACTGCTACAAATACAGCGGCAGATGCAAATAGCAGTGTTACTGGTACAAACCATGATGGTGCTGAAACAAGTGCCGATGCAGAAGCGGCAACCGCTATACCCGATGGAACGACTGCGATTGGTTTAGTAGAACCCGGACAAGCGCTAATACCAACTGCAACGCCAAGCACACCGACAGAGCCACTGATTTCAGGTTTGGATGACAATAACGACAGCACAACAAGCAGCACGACAGCCGATTCAATGCCAACTGCCATACCCGAGACGACAGCAAGTACCGCCCCTCAGCAAACATCATCTGCCACAAGCAGAAGCACTCGGCGACAACCGATTGATGGTACAGTGAGGGTGCGTATGGAATTTTACGAAGATGCTTGGATGCAGGTAAAAGATGGCAGTGGCCGTATTATTTTTGAAGCCTTGAATACGGCAAATACCTGGAAAGAATTCAAAACCAGAACGCCGCTTTCCTTCAAAGTAGGCAATGCCCGTGGGGTAAAGTTGTATTTAAATGGTCAACTGTATGACCAAGATCCACACACACGCGGCAATGTTTCGGCCTTTACCGTCAATTAAGCAAAGTATATGAGCAAGAACATACAATCCATCAAAGGCGTACACGATACATTGCCAGAACAGTCGGCCAACTGGCAGTATCTGGAAAAAACCATTGCATCTATTCTGGAACGCTATGGCTACCGTGAAATCCGTACACCTATTCTGGAATTTTCCGAACTATTCAAGCGTTCAGTGGGGGAAACAACTGATATTGTTGAAAAGGAAATGTATACCTTTGAAGATCGTGGTGGCGAGCTATTATCATTGCGTCCTGAAGGCACAGCCAGTACCGTCCGGGCGGGTATAGAGCATGGCTTACTCTATAATCAGCAACAACGCCTGTGGTATATGGGGCCGATGTTTCGCCGTGAGAATCCTCAAAAAGGCCGTTATCGCCAGTTTCATCAGATGGGTGTAGAAACCTTTGGTATGCCAGGCCCCGACATTGATGCTGAGCTTATTGCTATGACAGCACGGTTTTGGGAAGAGCTTGGCCTAACTAATATTCGCCTAGAACTGAATTCACTGGGTACAACAGCTTCACGGGCGGTTTACCGTGACAAGCTAGTGACTTATTTTTCAAAACACTTGGATCAACTGGATGCAGACTCCAAGCGGCGGCTAAACACAAATCCTTTACGCATCTTGGACACCAAAAACCCAGCCATGCGTGCTCTGGTAGAGGCAGCACCCAGTTTACAGGATCACCTTGATGCAGCATCAGCACTGCACTTTAAAGAGCTCTGTGCGTTACTGGATCATTTAGGAATTGCGTATACCATAAACCCACGCTTGGTACGGGGGCTAGATTATTACAGTCGCACTGTCTTTGAATGGGTAACGGATGAGCTGGGTGCGCAGGGCACTGTTTGTGCGGGTGGCCGTTATGATGCCTTAGTCGCGCAACTCGGTGGGCATGAAACTACTGCTTGTGGTTTTGCCATGGGTATGGAGCGTCTCTTGGAATTAAGACAAGCGCAACAATTACTCACTCCGCAATATCAGCCTGATATCTATCTCGTCATGGCTGAGGAGGCTGCTATAGTCGCTGGCCTAAAAATCGCAGAAGAATTACGCAGTGCTTTGCCAGCCTTAAAAATTCAGGCTAATGTAGGCGGTGGTAGTTTCAAGACACAGATGAAGCGAGCGGATAAATCCGGCGCAGCCTATTGTCTGATTCTGGGCGAGGATGAGCTCAGGCAAGGACAAATTGCACTGAAACCCATGCAGGGTCAGGCAGAACAACAAAGCTTACCATTGGAAGCATTGCCACAATCATTGGCACATATTGGCACAAGCTTTAACTATCAGCCGCACCGTTTAAATTAAGCAAAAAGCTGGTTAGACGAACGTTTCATTAAACCATTTAGCAATCAGGGGCTCATGAATGACCGACTATAAAACCGATGAAGAAAAAGCAGAAGAACTCAAAGCATGGTGGAAAGAAAATGGTAAGTACATCATCGCAGGTGTAGCACTTGCCATTATTATTTTATTTGGGCGTGAGTACTGGCAGAAGCGTGAAGCTGATCGTGCCAATAACTCTTCCAACCTTTACTATCAGTTGCAAAATGCAGCGGATGAAACTGCCAAAACCAGCTTTGCCCTAACACTTAAAGATGATTATGCCTCAACGCCTTACGCTGCCTTAGCGGCTATGGATCTAGCCAAGCAATACGCTGAAGCCGGTGAATATGATAAAGCGACTGCTGAGCTGCGCTGGGCAGTGGATAAAGCCAAAGATAGTGAGTTGACTGATGTCGCAACACTGCGCCTAGCGAGGGTACTGGTCGCACAAAATCAATTAGATGAAGCCGAAAAACTATTGAACCGCTCACTTCCCAAAGCTTATGCTTCCTTACAGGAAGAAATTCGTGGGGATATTTATGTAGCACGTCAACAAACGGATAAAGCCCAACAAGCTTATGAGCGTGCGATTGAAACCAATCAAGCTGGTGCTACAGACTTGATCCGCCTAAAACTTGACAACCTTGGCAAGGGAGTCTGATTGCCCTCATGAGAAGTATTGCCATAGCCTTGACTGCCCTAATATGGGGAACAACCATGCTCAGTGCTTGTAGCACCGTTTCTGATGCAGTCTCTAGTATTTTTCCCCAAAAAGACCCTAATCCGCCCAAAGCCTTACAGGCTATTCAGCCAAGCGTTAATGTACAAACCTTGTGGCAAATAAATACCGGTAGCAATACTGCCAAAGATTATGTACGGCTTTACCCTTATGTCGATGACACAGCCATTATCGTTGCAGGTGGTGGATCAGTCAGTGCCTGGAATAAGCGCAATGGCGGTTTGCTGTGGCGCACACCGATTAGTGAGGAGATTACAGCAGGTGTCAATGGCGGCGATGGATTAGTGCTAGTGGGTACTACCAAAGGCAGCGCAATTGCCCTAGACAAACAAACAGGACGTATACGCTGGGTAGAACCACTTGACAGTGAAGTGCTCTCCGTTTCGACAGCAACACAAGGTCGCGTTGCCTTCCGTACAATTGATGGCAAACTGAACGGATTATCCACCCAAACAGGTGAAACGGTTTGGCAACAAAACCGTCCTACTCCGGTATTGTCCTTACGTAGCGCAGGTGTACCTGTCATTGTAGGTGACATGGTAATAGCCGGTTTTGACAATGGCACATTGACTGCCTTTGAACTGCAAAGTGGCACAGGATTATGGGAAGCGCTATTGTCTGTACCTCGTGGTACAAACGATTTAGATAAGATTACCGATGTGGATGGACAGATTAAAGTCGTCGGTTCAGGTCTGTTTGCTGCGGGTTATAACGGTCAAATTGCAGGCATTGACCTGCGTAAAGGTGAAATAGCCTGGGCCAAGCCTTTCTCTTCCCATGCCGGTGTTGATGCTAATGCAGATGGGCTGTATGCCACCAGTGAAACCGGTGATATTTGGAAAATAGATCCTCGCAGCGGTACACCGGCCTGGAAAATGGATGACTTACAACGTCGTTCACCCACCGCCCCACTTTTGCTGGGACGCTATATTGTTGTCGGTGATTTTGAGGGCTATTTGCACTGGATTAATACCGAAACCGGTCGCATGGTTGCACGCAGCCGCAGCGACACACGCGGTTATACTGTTCCACCTATTACGGATGGCCGGATAGTTTACAGCTTTGGCAGAGGCGGAGTTCTAAGCGCTTATGCACTACAGTAATTGCTGTAAGCGATCATCATGAAGCCAGTGTTGACTTTAGTAGGCCGCCCCAATGTAGGCAAATCCACGCTGTTTAATCGCTTGACCCGCTCAAGAGATGCTTTGGTAGCTGACTTTCCTGGCCTGACCCGTGATCGTAAATACGGTACGGGTAATCTGTTTGAACGTGAATACTTACTTATTGATACCGGCGGTCTCAGTGGTGAACAGGAAGGTATTGATGAGTTTATGGCACGCCAAACGCAGGCAGCTATTGATGAAGCCGATGCTTTAATGTTCATTGTTGATGCTCGGGAAGGTTTAAACGCTGCTGATGAGCAAATAGCACATAAGCTGCGTCAAACCGGTAAACCTGTTTTTCTGATTGTAAACAAAACCGATGGGGTCGATCCTGACCAAGCCGCCAGCGAGTTTTATGGGCTAGGCTTTACAGAAGTCTTCCGTATTGCTGCCACCCACAATCGTGGGATTAGCTCCATGATGGAAGCTATCTTGGAGTACCTACCCGCCGATACTGCGGCTGAAACTGATCTGTTAGATACATTCGTTTTAGAAACCAGTGGTGAAGCAAGTGAAGATCAGCCCATTCGTATCGCTTTTGTGGGTCGCCCTAATGTAGGTAAGTCGACGCTAGTTAACCGTATCCTAGGTGAGGAACGGGTGATTGCCTATGATCAACCCGGAACGACACGTGACAGTATTTTTGTACCTTTTGAGCGCAACGAGCAACAATATATTCTGATCGATACGGCAGGGGTTAGGCGGCGCAGTCGTATTAATCAAACGGTAGAAAAGTTTAGTGTCGGCAAAACGCTGGAAGCGATTCGTGCCGCTCATGTTGTGATTATGGTTGTTGATGCCCATGATACGATTGCCGATCAGGATGCTCATTTATTGGGATTAATTCTGGATGAGGGCAAAGCCTTAATACTGGCAATCAATAAATGGGATGGTCTGAGTCAAGATGAGCGTGAGCATATTAAGCATCAGTTGAAGGTGAAGCTACCCTTTCTCAGCTTTGCTGAGCAACATTTCATTTCAGCACTACATGGTACAGGTGTGGGTCATTTGTACACAGCTATCCATGATGCTTACCACTCAGCTATGTTGAAAGTACCCACTGCTCGTTTGACACGCATTTTGGAAACAGCAACGCAATTACATCAACCACCTTTGGTTTCTGGCAGACGTATCAAGCTGCGCTATGCGCATCAAGGGGGAAGCAATCCATTGATTGTAGTTATTCATGGCAATCAGACCGAAAAAGTGCCGCCCGCTTATGAACGTTATCTAATTAATTATTTTTACAAAACACTGAAGCTCAAGGGTACTCAGGTCAAATTAGAATTTCGCACAGGAGAAAACCCTTATGAGGGGAAGCGTAATAAGTTGACACCACGTCAACAGCACAAGAAAAAACGGCTCATGCGCTTCGTCAAAAGAAACAAATAGTAAGAACATTTTTCCAGCAACTTGAGCGCAATGAGTAAGGCATCATACGTTTAAGTAGCATCAAACGATGTTTTTAGGCGTGTCGGTCAAGCTGAGCTGTACTAAAAACAGCCATGTTGTATCAAGCCTAAAAATAGCCAATAATTATTAGCAAATTGCAAAGGGGCTAGAATGGAACACAGTACAGATTTATTACAAGGCATCTTGTTATTGCTGGTTATGTCTGTTGCTGCCGTGGCTGCTTTTCGTGTTTTCAAACTCCCCCCCATTCTAGGTTATTTGTTAGTAGGCGCAATGACCAGCGAGCATCTCCTAGACTGGCTGCCATCCGATCACTCCATTGAATTTATGGGAGAGGTGGGTGTTGTTTTCTTATTATTTGCCATTGGCCTTGAGTTTTCTGTCAAGCAATTCATGGCAATGCGTGTGACGGTGCTAGGCTTGGGTGGTCTACAAGTCACTTTGTCTACCCTAGTTGGTATGGGTTTACTGTATTATTTTGGCATTAGTTGGCAAGGCGCTGTTATTGCAGCCGGCGCAATGGCTCTGTCTTCCACGGCCATTGTAGTCAAGCAATTGACCGATCAAGGCGAAATGCGCGTCAGTCACGGCCAATTAGCCTTGGGTATTTTATTATTCCAAGACATTGCTGTTGTACCTTTTCTGGTTGCCATACCTTTACTTGGTATAGCTAGCCCGGAAGCCGCAGATCCAATGGCAATGGGCTTACAAGCTGCTGGACACTTGTTATCTTTGCTATTATTTGTGCTGAGTGCACACTATGCTTTACGCCCCCTGTTCCACTATGTTGCTAATAGTCAATCGCAAGAATTATTTAATATCACGGTTTTACTGGTAGCACTTACGGCTGCCTGGGTCACACGGTCACTTGGTTTGTCACTCGCACTAGGCGCTTTTATTGCAGGTATGTTACTGAGTGAAACAGAGTACAAGCACCAAATTGAAAGTGAAATCAGGCCATTCCGCGATATTTTAATGGGTTTGTTCTTCATTACAGTAGGCGCAAAGCTGGACTTGTCGGTATTACCTGAATTATGGATTCCCATCTCGGCACTGGTCATCGGTTTGACCTTGGGTAAAGCCTTAATTATTGCAGGGCTGACACGTTTATTTGCAGCAGATGCAGGTACGTCTATCCGCACGGGTTTAGTATTAGCCCAAGGTGGCGAATTTGGCTTTGCCTTATTGACTTTAGCACTAAGCAACCATTTGTTGACCCATGATGAGGTACAAACTGCATTAGCTGCTATCGTCATTAGCATGGCCATTGCTCCTATTATTATTCGTTCCAATGACAAAGTGACGCGCAAATTATTGAGCGATAGTTACCTCAAACAACGTTACAAAGTGGCGCATGATTTCAGCCGCGAAGTTAAAGAGATAGAAAAGCATGTTATTATCTGCGGTTATCGCCGTATCGGCCAAGGTCTGGCTCGTTTGCTACAGGAACAAGGTATTCCCTATATTGGACTAGAATTGGACTCCAGCATTGTCAGCGCTGCCTGGGAGGCAGGCGAAAGTGTTTATTATGCTGATGCGACCCGCCCAGAGATTCTCATTGCAGCCGGTATTTACCGAGCGCGGATGGTCGTCATTACGGTTGCTGAAGCAGATACTGCTAAATTGATCACAGAAGCAGCAAGGAAAAAACAAAAAGATGTGCCTATCCTAGTACGGGTACGAGATGATCACCATATGCAACCACTGATGGATATAGGCGCAACCGAAGTACTGCCTGAGTCACTAGCCGCGAGTGTCATGGTAGCGCGACGTGTATTGGAAAACCTGCAACTGCCTGATACCGAAATTGCAGAAGTCGTTGAGCGCATTCGTGCTGAAGGTTATCGTGCACTTAAAACCTTTTTCCACGGTGAAGTCCAACAAAAACTTGCTAATAAAAGTGTTAAAGAAACATTCTTACACACAGCCGTGCTACAGGGTAACGATAAAGCAGTGGGGATGAAAATCGCTGATTTAGAACTGAATGCCTTGGGTGTTACTTTAAAATCACTACGCCGAGGTGATATACGTGGCGACTATCCTGATGGTGATATGCTATTACGGGCAGGCGATACATTGGTCTTGGAGCGTGCCAGTGATGGCTTCCAAGATGTAGAAAAACGCTTACGTGGCGAACACCGCGACAAAGACAATACTAACAATGAACGGGACAAGAGCAACAAGGCCAAAGCAGTTGCCTAATCACCCGTATTGATCTTATGAGAAAAATACAAGGTAAACACGCATGTCATTAAGAAACCACTATCTGATTCTTTTCCTGCTTACAGTTGCCATGATGGCCACTGCCCTCTATTTTCAATATATTGTCGAACTTGAGCCTTGTCCTTTGTGTATTTCCCAGCGCATTGCTGTTATTGCCATTGGCATCGTAGCACTTGTCGCTTTACTGCACAATCCTGGCAAAATCGGGCAAATGATCTACAATAGCCTGTTGTTGATTAGTGCTATCAGTGGTGTAGCGATTGCTGGTCGACATGTCTGGCTTCAACATCTTCCACCTGAACAAGCTCCTGCCTGTGGTCCTGGCCTTGAGTTCTGGCTGGAAACCCTCCCCCTGACCACAGTCATTGAAAAAATTTTTAAAGGTACTGGCGAATGTGCCAAGGTGGACTGGACTTTCCTCGGCTTTAGCATACCGGAACTAACACTCCCCACTTTTACTCTGATTAGTCTTTATGTAATTTGGTTAATTTTTAAGTCAAATGCAGCAAAAAGTAATAATATTTAATCAAGCTATTTTCTTAATGAAAAATTAACTTTAGAATTTTTCGCCAAGCTATAAGCCTTCTATCAAGAATTTAGTAGATCTTGTCTTAGGCAAAGAGACTAAATTGTGAACTCTGGTATTCTTTTAGTCAGCTTATGCGTTTAGGTAAATGGTTTTCATGAGATTGACACTGAACCAAAAGCGAACATTTTATGGTATAAGGTAGATTGTAAATAAATTAGACAATTTCCTTATACCTACAGAACTGAACGATTTAAACTAGAAAAATCGCTTAATTCGTCAAATTTCGCCTACAGTCATTTTTATGGAAAAACAGAAATACAAAACAGCGCTGCTAGTATTTGCATTCTGTATAAACGCCTGCTAAGCGACTGATGAGATGCATTACTTTAGCCACAATTTGGTCTGGTGGAAACAAAGTCTCTCCCCTGATATTGGCAAATAACGTCAGGGGAACTTGGATAAGTTTGCGGCTGTCCAAAGCGATTGGTTTCAGGTGCTGACATCAGTCATCAGTGCTGTGTGAACTTTATACAGCGTGGAAGCTGGCTCTCAGACGCACAGGATGCAAAATGAGGGATCTGGGCGGGATTAATCAGATTCAAAGAACAGGATGTTTTATAAAAAGACATGTCCAACAAAGAGTTGTCCGCGAGACTGGGCTAAGCTCAGAACTGCAAGGGCTCGATATTAAAAAGGTTACATAAAATGAATACAGCAAATCGTGCTTTGGATTCATCACTGTCAGAAACAGTACATCGTACGCTTCAGGAGTATCTTGATACTTTGGGCGATCATGAGGCGAGTAATGTGTATCGCTTAGTCATGGATGAAGTAGAAAAACCCATGCTGGAAGTTATGATGCGTTATACACACGGCAATCAGTCGCGGGCAGCCCAATGTATGGGTATCAACCGCGCCACACTGCGTACCAAACTGAAACGTCACAACCTTCTGTAAGAAGCTGGCAATACCTATCTTTTATATTTTCCTGATCTTAATCTACTCCCCTGCTTTAGCCTTAAAGCAGGGAGACTTTATGGCTTTTATTTGTATGCCGCGTACATCACTTCTCACGTAAACCTTGCCAGTCGCCCTGTGCTGCACAGGAAGCTTGCGAAGGCCAACTCATCACTTTTGCTTTATTGTACGGAATATTATGGGTTTGCAATAACTTGAGCAAAACATCCACGTCCATTGCTGCTATTTTGGCAAAACTATCTATCTTGGCTTTTTGCATTAGCTCAGCAGTACGTGGTCCCACGCCTGCTAATAAGGTCAAATCATCCCTAAGATGATCTGCGGACGTTCCAAGTGTTTGTTCTACAGGCAATGCTGCTATCTTACACCGTTCACACTCGGCCTCCAGTTCTGCGATGCGTTGCTTCAACTGCGCAATACCTTCCTTAGTTTTGCTAGGCAAGTCTTCTTCAGGCAAGTTTTGCGCCTTATCTGTCTTAAAACGATCCTTTGAATCCTGCTGAAATATAAAGAGTTCACCTTTCAATTGAAAAGTTACCAACCACCACTCAAGCAGCCAACCAAACAAAATACCCGCAATAAAGGCTAAAAATGCTAAACCCCATGCCATACGTTACACTCCGTAATGTTATTGATTTGTAGTTATTGTGATGAATCCACACCATATTGTTGACGATAAGCTTCAATCTGCTCTAATAGCTGACTATCCTCTACACTATGCTTATGCTTAACATGCTGAATGACATGGTTTAAACCAACAATACTGATCACCGGTACACCCAGTACAGCCTGTACTTCTTGCACAGCAGAACATTCGCGCTTACCCCGCTCTTGCCTATCCAGTGAAATAGCAATTCCTGCGAGTATGGCTTCTTGCTGACTTAGCAGAGCCGCCGCTTCACGAATGGCCGTACCAGCCGTCATCACATCATCAACTACCAAGACTCGTCCTCGTAAAGGTGCGCCAACGATCAAACCACCTTCGCCATGATCCTTAGCTTCTTTACGGTTGAAAGCATAAGGCACATCTTTACCGTGCTGCTCATACAATGCAATAGCCACCGTAGTTGCCAATGGAATACCTTTATAAGCCGGACCAAACAGCATATCGAACTGCACACCCGAGGCTACAATCGCATCAGCATAAAACCGACCTACTTGGCTTAATGCAGCACCTGTTTGAAACAAGCCCGCATTAAAAAAATAAGGACTAATACGCCCTGATTTTAGGGTAAATGCTCCAAAGCGTAAAACATCATGTTGAATGGCAAAGTCCAGAAAAGCTCTTTGGTACTCCTGCATAGCTGCGTCAATCTCCGTCCCCACAATAACTATTGCTCAATGATAATCAAAAAATAGTGCATAAAACCTTTTAAAAATCAAGCTTGATCAAGCTTATTATGGATCACAGCGCTTATTCAGCCCAAGTACCCAGATATTCGCCCATTTTCAGAAAAGCACCCCGATTACATTGCTCTGACCAACGTATAACAGATGACTCTAATAGCAAGATAACCGTTGACCCCATATTAAAGCGCCCCATTTCCTGGCCGCGCTGCAAACTCACTGAAGCAAATTGCTTTACCGTAATATGCTTACCCGCAGGCGGCGTAACCAAGCCAGACCACAGCGTTTCAATCGCAGCCACATTAATCGCCCCCACTAACACTAGTGCCATCTTGCCTAGTTGGGTATCAAATATTGCGACCACACGTTCATTACGAGCAAATAAGCGGGGAACGGTGCGTACAGTATGGGGGGCTACACTAAACAGTCTACCTGGTACATATACCTGCTCCAGCAAAGTCCCCGTTAGCGGCATGTGTACGCGATGATAATCCCTAGGCGACAAATAAATCGTTACAAAGCTACCCTGCATGAAGGGTTTTGCCCGTTCTTCTGAACCACCTAATAACTCAAATGCAGAATAATCCATGCCCTTGGCCTGAAAAATACGGCCTGCTTGAATCACCCCGCATTGACTGACCACACCGTCGGCTGGGCTGCTAAGAATAGACTCTCCTGAAGCTAATGGGCGTGCACCTTCTTGCAACTCGCGCGTAAAAAAAGCATTAAAACTTTCATAAGCCGCAGGATCAGTTTGTTTAGCTTCATTCATATCAACCTTGAATGCACGGATAAACCACCGTATGGCAGGCTGCACCTTAGCAGAACGAATCCGTGTCAAACGGAATATAAGGCGCGACACCCAATGATGCGGTAATAAGTAAAGCGGCCAAGCTTTCAAATAATCAGTAAAATTCATTTAACATGGAAAATAGTGAGAAAATACGGGATGATACGGTAAATTTATAATAAGGAACACTATTGTGCGCTCTGACGATACCCCCGAACTCATTACCATTCGTGACTTTATTCGCTGGGGAGCTAGCCGCTTTATGCGAGCTAAACTTAGCTTTACTCACGGCATGGCCTCCGCTATTGATGAAGCAGCCTATTTAGTCTTGCATGCTTTACATTTACCAGTAGACACGCCTGCTTTTTATTTTGAGAGTCGTTTAACTCGCAATGAAAAACAGGCTGTTGTTTCTTTACTGGTACGACGCATCAAAGAACGTAAACCCGCAGCTTATTTGACCAATGAAGCTTGGTTTGCTGGCCTGCCTTTTTACGTGGATGAACGCGTTTTAGTGCCACGCTCACCCTTAGCTGAGTGGGTAGAAAAACAGTTTTACCCTTGGCTGGGTACTGAAAGTACACAAGCTATTCTAGATCTGTGCACGGGCAGCGGCTGCATTGGCATAGCTTGCGCTTATGCTTTTCCATTGGCAACGATAGACCTCAGCGATATTTCTAAAGATGCGCTAGAGGTAGCCAAGCTCAATATACAACGGCACGGTATTGAAGGTCATGTCAACACGATTGAATCTGACTTATTCAATGCGATACCGAAAAAGCGCTATGACCTGATTGTTAGCAATCCGCCTTATGTTGATGCAGCAGATTTAGCCGCAATGAGCAAGGAATTTCATCATGAACCACGAATTGGCTTGGCGGCTGGTACAGATGGTTTAGCATTGGTGAAGCGCATATTAAAGGATGCCCGTGATTATCTAAGTCCACAGGGTGTTTTGATCGTAGAGGTCGGTAACAGTCAATATGCCTTGGAAGATACTTGGCCTGAAGTACCCTTCCACTGGTTAGAATTTGAACGAGGTGGTGATGGCGTATTCCTGCTGACAGCAGAGCAATTGGATGAGTATGCAGAATCCTTTGCGAAAGTCGCCCAAAACCAAGCAGGCTAGCTAGTACAGTAACTGAGTTTTTTTACTGCTAAGCTTATTTATCCGCTAAGGCAATCGGCTGTCTACGAATAGAAGTAGACGGCCAAGCATTAATAACCGCATTAATCAATGTTGCCAAAGGAATTGCAAAAAATACGCCCCAAATACCCCATAAAGCCCCAAACACTAATACAGCACTAATAATTGCGGCTGGATGTAAGTTAACCATGCCGGAGAACAGCAAGGGCACTAATAAATTACCATCGAGAAACTGAATAATACCATACACAAGCATTACCCATAAAAAGTCTGAGTTATAGCCCCACTGAAAATAAGCAACCACAGCAATCGGCAAAGCGACTACGGCAGCCCCAACATAAGGAATTAATACAGAAAGTCCAACTAAAAAAGATAACAACATTGCATATTGCAAACCCAACCAGACAAAAGCTACAAATGTAACCATCCAAACAATCAGGATTTCTAAGAATTTGCCACGAACATAACCTGCTATTTTGCTGTTCATCTCAGTCCACACCTGAGACACTAAGGCTCTGTCACGCGGCATAAACTTACTAAACCACTTAATAATATAGTGCTTGTCCTTTAGAAAGAAAAATACCAATAAAGGTACAACTACCAAATACACCATAAAGGCAATCAGATCAAAAACAGATGCTACTGAAAAGCTCAATACCTGTTTAGAAACATCAGACATTTCTGCACGTAGACCTGCCAGCATATCAATCACCAGTTGCTCAGAAATAATGGTGGGGTACGCTTTAGGCAATAGCATCAAGGCTTCCTGACCTGCGGCCAACATACTGGGTATTTCCAATACAAATTGAGTAGATTGCTTAACCAATAAAGGAGCTAATACCAGAATAACGGCTAGCACTAGCAGGATAAAAAAGCTAAAAATAATAAACACAGCAATAAAACGTGGGATACGGAAAGAACGTAAAATATCCACCCCACCATCCAACAAATAGGCAATAACAACCGCAGCTAATAAAGGAGCTAGTATTTTACCGGCAAAAACGATCGTCAACAGACCAAACAATAATAACAAGGCTAAAATAGCCACTTGTGGATTGGAAAAATGCCGGGTATACCAGTCGTTTAATAGTTTTAGCATAATTTAGGCATCTATCCTTACTCGGTTATTTTGTTCAAATGTTTGCTTACTTTGCGCATAAGCATCGGCAAACAGACGTTCAAGGTCATCAATAACGGACACAGCCTCTCTGCCTTTAATGACATGCTCTGCCATCAAATCCGAAGCTTGATGTAACAATGTTTCGGGTTGCAGCATAGGATAAGTAGCCCGCAAACGCTTGATTGCTTTTACGACACTTTCTTGAACAGGCCGTTCGATAAAAGTGGGTTCCGGGAATGATTCTGAAGAGAACGCAGCTACCTCCTGTTTAGAAGCATTAACCATAAAGTCCGCAAACCGCAATAAAGTCTGCTGATCCTGCTCGGTCATGCTACGAAATAATTCACGTAGCTTTCTTTCTATCTGATTGCCATTATTAACAGTGAACACCGTCTACTGATACCCCAACCCAAAGAGGATACTATTCTATAGGTGTTATAGTCAGCGGCACAAACGCTTTAACGCAAAACCCTAACCCAAAGACAGCTAGGGAAATGTATTTCCCTACCCTTCGATCTGCTGTGCTTTCTTGCAATAATTGCGAGCAAATTCCAGTAACTCTTCCATAGCAGGTACTTTAAACTTCTGCCGTTGACGTACAAAAGAAAAATCACGCGCCAGTGGTGGATCAAGCGGAATAGCGATCAAAGAACCTAGCTTAATCTCCTTACTAATACTGACACCAGACACCACAGAAACCCCCATACCTGCTTCTACTGCACCTTTGATGGCTTCAGGACTCCCCAGTTCCAAACAGTTATTCACTGTATGCTTATCCATACCTTGGGCATTAAGATATTCTACGGTTACTTCGCGTGTACCAGAGCCTTCCTCGCGGCAAATAAAGGGATATTTCATCAACTCACTAACAGGCACTTTGTCTAGCTGGGTCAAATCATGCCCTGGAGGTACAATGACCACCAGCTCATCGGTACGACAAACTTCAACCACCAAATTTTTATTGGTGACGGGGCCTTCCACCACGCCAAGATCAATTACATTGTTTTCCACCATGGAGACAATGCCTTCAGTATTAGACACTCTAAGGCGTAACTTAACGTCTAAATTTTTAGCCTTAAAATCACCCAATAAAGAGGGAAGCATATATTCTGAAATAGTCGTACTAGCACCGATAGTCAGCGAACCACTAATATCATCCGTCATTTCACGGATAGCATTTTCCATTTCGCCGTATAGCTCAAAGATCTTTTCGGCATACTCAAAGACAATTTGTCCAGCTTCGGTTAAAGATACCCGATTATGCGTCCGATCAAAGAGGCGGGTATCAAACTGGTCTTCAAGCTGCCGTATCTGAAAGGTAACGGCGGGCTGGGTCATATGCAGTACTTCAGCTGCTTTAGTGAAACTCAACAGGCGAGCAACCGCGTGGAAGACTTGCAATCTTCTATCTGACATTTAAAACTGTTCTCCTTGTTTATGACACTGCTCATCAGGGCGAGTCGGGGTACACTCACTATCTCCTGAACCAAACTACCGGTCATCCATTACCGGATATTATCGTTTAATTTGATGATAAAAAACACCAATCAATAAAGTTAGTCTATTGTTGCTATGAGAAAGCTACTTCATAGAATAGAACACTTCCCTACAGATGGCATGACCAATAATTAGCAAAACAGGGAATTTTTGAGACGAAAGGCAAGTCATAACGCTATAACAAGCTTAAATCAATCTTTCTACTGTTTACTGGGTTCGTTGTCTTCTTGACCTTGGGCACTTTTTCGACCTTGATAACCGGGCACACGTGGATCATCATCATCCATCAAAATACGATAAGCAGCCCCTTCCAAATCGTCGTACTGACCACTTTTAACAGTATAAATAAAAGCGATTACCACAATAATCATGACACCTATTGCAATAAAAATCAGCATATATAAAGCTTCCATTAGCCCCCACCTATCGCGGCTTCATCGATATACACCAGTTTAGCAGACTTCATTCATTATCACGCACCCGTAAGCGCATTGCATTTAGCACAACAATCAATGAACTAGCCGACATTCCAAGGGCTGCAACCCAAGGCGGTAAAATACCACTCGCCGCTAATGGAATAGCCAGCACATTGTAAACAATTGCCCAAGCAAAATTCTGATAGATAATGCGCTGGGTTTTACGGGCTATGCGTACCGCTAATGGCAAACGTTGCAAATTCTCTGACAATAACACCATGTCAGCACTGGCTTGAGCCAACTGGGAACCACTGCCCATTGCGACAGAGACTTGAGCAGCCGCCAGCACTGGCGCATCATTCACACCATCACCGACCATCGCCACGACTTCACCGGATTGCTGATAGGCTTGCACCACCTGTAATTTATCAGCAGGCAAACACGCGCCTTTTGCTGTTTCTATACCTAATGTTTGTGCCAAGCGTTGCACAACATTTGGTGTATCCCCACTTAAAAGACTAAGCTGTATTTTCAGCTCATGCAGTGCCTGCACTGCCCGCGGTGCTTCTTCACGTATTTGATCTGCTAATAGAAACACTGCCAACCATTGTTGTTCGCTACCCAAATAAACCCGCGAAAGTCCCTCGTCTTCTATGTCTAAGGACACTGACACCATCGGTTGATTGACCAGCGCCCCAACAAATTCTGGCGTACCCAGCCGGAACTCCTGCCCCTCTATAGTGCCACGCACGCCTCGCCCAGACTCAGTCTGTAAATGACTAACAGCAGCAGATGTAGCGCATAAAGTGGTAATAGCCTTTGCAACAGGATGCTCAGAAGCGCACTCCAGACCGGCTGCAATACACTGACAGCTATCACGATCCAAACTGCCCAGCACATGCACCTTAAGCACATGCAACTCGCCGTCGGTTAATGTGCCCGTTTTATCAAAAATAAACCGCTTGACCTTAGCTAAGGCATCCAATGCATGGCCACGTGTGGTCAAAACACCGTAAGAAGTCAGCACGCTCGTTGCAGCCGTCAAAGCAACCGGCGTTGCCAAAGACAAAGCACAAGGACATGTCACCACCAAAACAGACAACATAATCCAAAAAGCATGTTCTGGCTCACGGAAATACCAAAAAACAAAAACGGTCGCGGACAAGATGAGAATGAACAAAACAAACCAAGAAGCGACCTTATCCGCCACTTGCGCCAAATGCGGCTTTTCAGTCTGAGCGCGTTCTAATAAGCGTGTAATCGCTGCCAGAACAGTGTGGTCGCCCAACTTATCAACACGCATTAGTAGCGGACTCTCAATATTTAGTGTCCCGCCCACCAGATTATCACCGACCTGCTTATGACGTGGTAAGCTCTCCCCAGTTAATAAAGATTCATTAATGCTGCTAGTGCCTTCTATGACCACCCCATCAACCGGCACACTGTCACCCGGCTTAATCAGCACATGATCGCCTAACACCAAAGCACTCACGGCGACGGTTTCTTGCCCGGTTTCTGTTACGCGAATAGCCGTTGCAGGGGTCAAACGCACCAATTCTTCGGCGATTTGTCCTGATTTATGCCTTGCGACCATTTCTAAGTAACGTCCCGTCAATAAGAAGAACGTAAACATCGTGACTGAATCGAAATACACCTCCCCTGCTCCAGTCCAGGTCGCCCAAACACTAGCCAGATAAGCAATGCCAATGGCAAGAGAAACAGGCACATCCATGCCGAATTGGCTGCGACGTAGATCACGCCACGCAGAAGAGAAAAACACGCGCGCCGAATAAAACACCACAGGCGTCGTCATAATAAAGCTAATCCAACGCAAAAAACCGCGCATGTGCCTATCCATATCGGAAGCTTCACCAATATACAGCGCGATAGCCACCATCATGACTTGCATCATACCTAAGCCCGCTACAGCAATACGCCGTAAGGCAGCCGACTTTTCTTTTTTTTGTAGATTTTGCAGTTTGCTAGGGTCGAAAGGATGCGCATGATAACCAATTTCAGTGATTGCCTTGAGTACATCACTTAAACGTAAGCGTGAATTATCCCAACGCAAAGTAGCGCGATGAGTTGAATAATTCACACGAAAATCCAACACCCCCTCTAATTGGCGTACATGGCGCTCATTCAGCCAAACACAAGCCGCACAAACAATACCTTCCAAAATCAACGAAGCTTCGCGGATATGCTCATCATCAACCCGCACAAACGAGCGTTGCAGCTCTTCCGAATCGTAAACCTGCAAATCACGTAATTGATCGGGGATCAGGTCTTCAGGACGATTGCCGACATCCGTGCGAAAACGATAAAAATCTGTCAAATCATTCGCTACAATGGCTTGGGCGACGGCTTGACAGCCAGCACAACACATCTGACGCTCTACACCATCTATCGCTACACGATAGACTGCGCCTACTGGGATAGGCAAACCACAATGAAAGCAAGACTCCGCTGCTACCTGATGAGTCTCAGACATAGCGCTTATCCAGCCTTGTCAATCAGCGTCTCCCCCTTCAACTCATGTATCTCGCCACCTCGCCGTACTACCACCACAACCATCCATTTACCCGGTGCATCTAAAGCAACGCGATTACCATACTGGCCATTGCCCGATTCAGACAGAGTAAAGCGCTTATCTAAACGCTTATCTGCTGGGCGCAAAAATTGTACTTCCACTTCTGAACCAGTGATAGGCTGCCCCTGACTGTCTCTCACCTCAATGGCAAAAGTCATCGGCTCACCCAACTTAGGTTCATCCTGCCAGCCGCCGGTAATTTCCCAGCCTCGCTCTTTTTGCTCGACCAAACGACTCAGATAATGATTGAACTGGTCATACTTTTCCTGATAGTCATCAGCTACCGTACCTGGAAAAGAAGAGCTAATAGTTCCCTGCGCCTTGCGTGGTTCCGGCAAAAAACGTCCCATAAAATCAGCACTAGCCCCCCGACTAGCCAGGGTAATAATTGTTGAGTCAACAACAGCTAGTAATAAAAAGAAACCAATAATAGTGGCTGGCCCCCAATGAAACCAACCGACCTCCTTGAAATCCTTGTCTTCTACACCCACATGTGCATTTAGACGCTGCCGATTCATACGATGACTCGTAATAATCCCCAAGCCATAAGCACTCATCACAAAAAAAGCAAAGTGAATGGCAAACACATCTAAACCAGGCCAATCCAGCACAGCCAACGGTATATAAATCGCTTGAATAAGCAAAATGGTAATCAGAGCCGCTAGCTTATTATTCCAGCCTAACAGTTTATACAGCACAAAAAACAGCGCAAAGGAGCTTAATACTCCCGTACCTAAGGTTACTACCAGAGAATAACTACTCATTGACAACGTACTTCCTTCAATCAAGGCATAATAAACCGGGAAGGAATATTCACCGGCTCAGTCACCTTACCGCTTAAAGGTTCAAGTATAAAGTGAAACTCACGCGCACTCGGAATGCCCGCCACAGGCTCAGGTTGACGCACCTTCGCTAATAGACGCAAACTGGAGTCAGGTTCTAACTCAATTAAATCGGCTGACACGCTCCCTAAATTCAGCTCGGCACTTCCTAAACCGCTAAGAAATAAACGGTAGCTAGCCGCTTCCTGAGATTTATTATTAATTTTAACTTCGTAACTGTTTTGGATACTACCATCCGACAAGCTTACATACAAAGGACTACGAATCTGTACCGCCGTCGCCTCCAGTAGTTTAGTACTGGAAATACTCCATACCAACGCAATGGTAGCCAACACCGTAGCAGCACCATAACCCACAGAACGCAACTTGATCCAACGTGTTTTCCCTTTGCCTTCCAGTGCCCGTTCTGAGGTATAACGCACCAAACCGCGCGGCCAATTGTATTTAGCCATAATGCTGTCGCAAGCATCAATACAAAGCGCACAGTGGATACAGCTAATTTGCAAACCATTGCGAATATCAATACCAGTGGGACAAACCTGAACACATAGGCCACAATCCACACAATCACCATAACCCTGCTCTTGTCGAGTATCCCGATCACGTAAGGCCTTAATTGGCAATTTACGACCATTATCCCGCTCACCACGATTGTAATCATAAGAAACAATCATAGTGTCTTGGTCAAACATAGCACTCTGGAAACGTGAGTAAGGACAAATGTGCATGCAGATATATTCCTTAATCCAGCCAGCAGCCAGATAAGTCGTCACTGTCAGGATAAGCACTGTGACATAAGCAGCACCTGGCGCATTTGCAGTAAAGAAAGCCTTGATCAACTCAAAGGCATCGCCCCAATACAACACAAAGGTCAAGCCTGTCCAAAAAGCCAAAAAAATCCACAAAGCATGCGTTGAAACCTTTTTCAGAATTTTCTCAGCATTCCAAGCTTGCTTATCGAGACGAATCCGTGCAACACGATCCCCTTGAATAAATCTCTCGATAAAACGAAAAGCATCTGTCCACAAGGTCTGGAAACAGAAATAACCACAAAAAACCCGCCCTAGTAGCGTGGTTACAAAAAATAACAATACCGCTGCCAAAAACAATAATACCGTCAGCCAGAAAATATCCTGTGCGTGCATGACAATATCAAATAGATAATAACGCCGATGAGGAATATCAAACATAATAGCCTGATCTGGCCCGACTGCCCGCTCCCAGCGCAGCCACGGCAACAGAAAAAATGCACCATAGGCTATTGCCATAATTGCCGTTTTTAGAGTGCGAAAACGTCCTTTAACTGAACGTGGCTGCACCGTATTTTTGGGTTGTATGACTTGCACAGTACTCATAGTTGGTATCAAAACTCTATCTTTAGTTAATAGCAGGAGGGTCAATTTTAGAGAGCATCTTACCTGAAATGCTTTACTTTACATTGTGCTACATCAAATTATGAAAGGGGAATTCAGCATTCTCTAATATAAACAAATTACTAATGCGGGGAGCACAACAAACATTAAATAATTTTAGGAACTGTTTGGCTAAGCCCCAGCAGAAGCGCTAACATGCTTAACTTGATTGAATAATTATTGAGATACGCAACAGTAATGAACTCTCTGGAATGGCGCGTTGCCTGCTCACTAGCGGCTGTTTATGCAGTACGCATGCTGGGACTGTTTATGATTTTGCCCGTCTTTGCATTACAAGCAAAGCACTTACCTGGTGCGACTGAAACATTGATTGGCATTGCCATTGGCATCTATGGTCTCACCCAAGCTAGCTTACAAATACCTTTGGGGCTGGTCTCTGATCGCTGGGGACGTAAACCCATTATCTTGGGCGGACTTGCCATTTTTGCGCTGGGTAGCCTCGTAGCCGCACTGGCTGACTCTATAACAGGCATTATTATCGGTCGTTTCTTACAAGGTATGGGGGCTATTGCCGCAGCTACCATGGCGCTAGCTGCTGATTTAACCCGCGAGGAACACCGCACCAAAGTCATGGCCGTTATTGGTATAAGTATTGGCTTGTCCTTTATGCTGGCGATGGTAGTAGGTCCTTTACTGAACGCTTGGGCAGGCTTGTCGGGCATATTCTGGGTAACGCTGGGCTTGGCTATCGTAGGCATATTATTGATTAGCTTTGCTGTACCTACCCCGCCTCGAAGTATTGCACACCGCGACGCAGGCATTGTGAGTGATTATTTGGGCAAAGCTTTGGGCAATCACTCACTGTTACGCTTAGATGCTGGGATATTTTTTCTGCATCTTATCATGACCGCCAATTTTTTGGTCTTGCCACCGTTATTTAAAAATGAGCTAGGGATCACTACAAGCGAGCACTGGAAAATTTACTTACCTGTGTTTACTGGCTCATTTATCTGCGCAATACCGCTGATTATTTTGGCGGAAAAACGGCAATTGATAAAACCACTGCTATTACTGGCCATTATTAGTCTGATTGTAGCGGAACTCATGCTGGCGCTGGCACATGCTTATTTGCCCTTATTGTTACTGGGCTTCTTGCTCTTTTTTATTGGCTTTAATTTCCTCGAAGCGGTACAACCTTCACTAGTTGCCAAATATGTTTCTGTTGATGCTAAGGGCACGGCTATGGGTATTTATAGTAGCTCGCAATTCTTAGGCATTTTTGCGGGTGGCTTACTTGGCGGCATGATTCAACAGCAGTGGCCTATCAACGGCATCTTCTATTTCAGTGTACTCATGGGACTATTATGGTTTTTACTGGCCTACCACTTACCCCGCCCACAGTTTTATAGCAGCCGCATTATAAAGCTGAAACAAAGTAATACCGACTGGCAAGACTTACAACAACAGCTACTAGCTATACACGGTATTTATGAAGCCTCTATTGCCACACAAGAAGGTGTAGCTTATCTGAAAGTAGACAAGAAACAACTGGATGAGCATGCGCTCCGTGCATTTTCGCAGACTTCTGCGTAAAATCAGCAACACTTTGCAAGGATTATATTACACATAGAGCAGGAGCCGATATGGCACGAGGAATTAATAAAGTCATTTTGGTTGGCACACTCGGTAGAGACCCTGAAGTTAAGTACACACCGAGTGGCGCTGCCATCACCAATATCAGTTTAGCCACCAGTGAGCAATGGAAAGACAAAAACACCGGCGAACGCCAGGAACGCACCGAATGGCATCGTGTCGTCTTTTTCAACCGTTTGGCAGAAATTGCAGGTCAATATTTACGTAAAGGTCAACAAGTTTATATAGAAGGTCGTTTACAAACCCGTAAATGGCAAGGCCAGGATGGACAAAACCGCTATACAACCGAAATCATTGCAGATGAAATGCAAATGTTAGGTGGTGGCGGTGGTGCTGGTCGCGGAAGTGAGATGGATAATGGCGATCATTTCGACAGTCCGTCCGCACAATCACACAATACAAATACGACTCACGATACTGCTAGCAATAATAATCGCCCTACCCAAAACCAAGCACCTGCTGATCAGGGATTTGAAGACTTCGATGACGATATTCCATTTTAAAATAGGTATTGCATGGACTTTCAGGGACTTCAGACTTATATCCACAAACTGACAGAAAGTGAATGCTTTAATCGGGCGGAAATGACTGAGGCCATGCGTACCCTCATGACTGGAGAAGAAATTGCTGAACGCAAGCAAGCGCTCGACCTAGAATCACTACAAGCACAAGCCAAGCAGGCATCTCAAACACGCGGAGAAAGCGGCATACATACCTGTGAGGATGTTGAATTAATGCGGCAACAGGGCATTCACGCTTTTCTGGTAGGCGAAGCATTTATGCGTGCAGCCGATCCGGGTGAAGCATTACATCATTTATTTTTTAATGGAGTAGCAGCATGCTGACTCATCCACAATTTGATCCTGTCGCCATTACCTTAGGACCGCTCAAAGTACACTGGTATGGCCTAATGTATGTGGTCGGTTTTCTTGGTTTTCTATTACTAGGAAAGTATCGAGCCAGACAAGCAGGCAGCCTATTTAAGCCAGAACAAGTAGACGATATGATGTTTTGGGGTGCGCTTGGCGTGGTGCTCGGTGGGCGCTGCGGTTATATGTTGTTTTATAAATTGCGTGGATTTATGAGTGACCCACTATCCTTTTTTCAAATCTGGGATGGTGGCATGAGTTTTCATGGCGGCCTCATTGGTGTCATTGTCGTCATGCTAGTCTTAGCCTGGAAATGGCGTGTAGGATTCTTCCAGCTAGCTGATTTTGTTGCCCCCTTAATTCCAATTGGCTTGGGTGCAGGGCGCATTGGAAATTTTATCAATGGCGAACTTTGGGGTAAAACCACTGATGTACCTTGGGGTATGGTTTTTCAAGAAGCAGGGCCTCTAGCCCGCCATCCATCCCAACTGTATCAAGCTTTTTTGGAGGGCTTTGTATTATTTATACTCTTATGGTGGTTTACCCGTAAGCCTCGTCCAGCCGGTGCAATTTCTGGATTATTCCTCGTTTTATACGCAATCTTCCGCATCTTGGTCGAGTTTGTACGCGAACCTGACCTTCATATTGGTTATATTGCGTTTGGCTGGCTAACACAAGGCCAACTGCTCAGTATTCCTATGTTACTGTTGGGTTTAGGTATTATGTGGCAGGCTTATCGGCAAGCACTGCGATAAAATAATAAGTGACTCACAAAATTTTTAATAAACTAGCCACTTAGCAAGCTTTAACTGCCATTGCTTATAAAGAGAACCAATGAGTTTAAATCAGAAAAATTACGATGCAGCAGCCATTGAGGTACTAACAGGCCTTGATCCAGTGCGCAAACGGCCTGGAATGTACACCGACACCACTCGCCCTAATCACCTCGCACAAGAAGTCATCGACAATAGTGTTGACGAAGCTTTAGCAGGGCATGCCCATCGCATTGAGGTAGTCCTATATAGTGATGGCTCATTGTCTGTAGCAGATAATGGCCGTGGTATGCCGGTTGATCTGCACCCTGTGCAAAAAAAGCCTGGCGTAGAAGTCATACTGTGTACCTTGCATGCCGGTGGTAAATTTTCTGATCAAAATTACCAGTTCTCTGGCGGCTTGCATGGGGTAGGTGTGTCTGTGGTCAATGCCTTATCTAAGCAGCTTGAAGTCAATATCAAGCGCGATGGACAAATTTACCACATGCGTTTTGCCAATGGTAATAAGGCCAGTGAACTGGAGATTACAGGCAAAATTAGCAAAAAAGAAACGGGCACAACTTTGCGTTTCTGGCCAGACCCTAACTATTTCGATAGTGCCAAATTTTCAATCTCCCGCCTAAAACATAATCTGCGCGCTAAGGCTGTGCTTTGCCCAGGTTTACATATTCATTTTACCGATGAAACGACGCAGGAAGTTAGCGAGTGGCATTATGAAGCTGGTTTGAAAGACTATCTGCTGGAAGCCGTAAAGGATTTTATCCTATTACCTGAAGAACCTTTCACAGGGCGCTTACAGGCCAGTCGTGAAGGGGTAGATTGGGCTTTAGTGTGGCTACCAGAAGGCGGAGATAGTTTACAAGAAAGCTATGTGAATCTCATTCCTACTTTACAAGGAGGCACACACGTCAATGGCTTACGTACCGGTATCACCGACGCACTGCGAGAGTTTTGTGAATTTCGCAATTTATTGCCGCGTGGTCTGAAACTGACCCCCGATGATGTTTGGGATAATATCAGTTACATCCTGTCCTTCAAAATGCAAGAGCCACAATTTGCCGGGCAAACTAAAGAACGCTTATCGTCTCGTGAGGCCGCCAGCTTTGTATCTGGCAGCATCAAGGATGCCTTTAGCCTTTATCTAAACCAAAACACTGATATTGGTGAACAATTAGCAAACTTAGCCATTAATAATGCCAACCGTCGTCAGCGTGCCAGCAAAAAAGTCGTTCGCAAAAAAATAACCACCGGTCCAGCACTACCCGGCAAACTGGCAGATTGCAGCTCACAAGATCCAACCCGTACCGAGTTATTTTTGGTGGAAGGTGACTCTGCGGGCGGTTCAGCTAAACAGGCACGTGACCGCGAATTTCAGGCTATTATGCCGCTGAGAGGAAAAATCCTAAATACTTGGGAGGTAGACTCAGAGCAGGTATTAAGCTCACAGGAAGTTCATGATATAAGCGTTGCCATTGGTATCGAACCTGGCCAGAACGACCTGAGCCAATTACGCTATGGCAAAGTGTGTATATTAGCGGATGCAGACTCCGATGGAGCACATATTGCCACCTTACTCTGTGCTTTGTTTGTACGCCACTTTCGCCCTTTGCTTAAAGCTGGACATGTCTATATTGCTATGCCACCTTTATACCGTATTGATGTAGGCAAAGAGGTTTATTATGCTTTGGATGAGGCTGAAAAACAAAGTCGTTTGGATTGGATTGCCGCCGAGAAAAAGCGTGGAATTATTACAGTCACTCGCTTTAAAGGCTTGGGAGAAATGAATCCTTTGCAATTACGTGAAACAACTATTTCACCTGACACCCGTCGTTTGGTAAAATTAACTATAGAAGACAGGGAAGCCACGGATCAATTAATGGATATGTTGCTGGCTAAAAAGCGTGCTGCTGATCGTAAGCAGTGGCTGGAAGTGAAAGGCAATTTAGCTGATATTTAAATCCATTTAGCCAGCTAAACCAAGTGCTTAATCCACAGCTTGTTTATATAGGCGACAGGGTTTGGGTTTAAGCACAATCTAAAGTAGCGTCATGCTATTTGACACTGCTTTTTATAAATACTATAAATCTTGCGATTTCCCGCGAGGAGTGTGTTGTTTTGGCAAAAAGCAATACTTTTTTTACAATGATCATAACGAGGTTTTCCAGATGAAGTTCCAAAAAATTCTATTAGCAGCCCTGCTGGCTGGTTTTGCGACTGTTGCTTCAGCCGAGCAAGGCTATGTCGGTGCAGGTAATGGTGGTCCATTATTCAGCAGTACTGGTGGCTGTGTAATGTCTGTAAATGACACACAATTTAAAGAGTGCGGCGGCGCTGTGAAAAAAGAAGAGCCTAAAAAACCCAAAGTTATTATTAAGGTTATTAAAGATTGCTCTAAGTGCATTGGCAAACGTCCCAAAAAACCGCAATAAAACACTGATTATAATTTAATCAGAGGAATCCTATAGGCGCAATGCCAAGCAGTTTTTGCGTCTATAGGTTCTATAAGCTTATGTTTTAATCCAAATGAAACTCTGGCAATAGATAGCTTCCAGGCAAACCAAAACGAGCTGGGTATTCCACATAAACAAAATACAAACCATTTGCAGGAGCGGTAGTACCCGCATAGGTTCTGTCGCGTTTTTCCAATAACTCAGCCAACCAAGATGTTTCTTGCTCCCCTGCCCCCACCTTCAGTAAAGAACCAACAATATTGCGTACCATATGGTGCAAAAAAGCATTAGCGGATACATCAATGTAAATAAAAGCTCCCGCGCGACTCACCCGAATCGTGTAAATCTCTCGACGCGCATGACTGGCCTGACAGCCTGAAGCCCGAAAACTACTGAAGTCATGCTCTCCCTGCAACACTTGTGCTGCATTGTGCATTTTGTCAACATCCAGTGAATGGTGATACCAAGCAACTTTTTTATACAACAAAGCCGGTTTAGCAGAACGGTTTAGAATCACATAACGATAACGTCGGGAACGAGCCGAAAAACGCGCATGAAAATCATCTGCAACGGATATGACCCAACGCAAACTGATGTCATAGGGCAGATTAACATTGGCTCCTAGTAACCAGGCGCGTGTAGAACGTACAGCATTGGTTTCAAAGTGAATCACCTGTCCGGTTGCATGCACGCCGCTGTCGGTTCGCCCCGCGCACACCACTTGAATAGATTCATTAGCCACTTTGGACAGCGCTGCTTCTATACACTGCTGTACGGAAGCAGCATGCCCCAAACGCTGCCAGCCGCAATAAGCTGCACCATCATATTCCACACAAGCTGCAAATTTCATTAGCTTAACGATAAAAAAGGCCGGACAAGCCGACCTTTATAACCTTAATGCTGGTAAGACTCAACCCGTCTGATGTAACAAAGTTTCTGCTTCACGACGTTGATTGTCATTACCTTCTACCATGACTTCTTCCAAAGTACTGCGCGCACCTTCAATATCGCCCATATCCAAATAAGCTCGAGCCAAATCCAGCTTAGTGCTGATATGTGCTTCGTGCAAATCCAGCTCATCATCAGGCATATCCAAGAAAGACAGTGCATCATCAATATCACCTAACCAGCTCTCTTCATCTTCGGGAGGCTTAGTTGGGTTAGCCGCTGCTTTGGATTCCTGGGCATAGAATGTATCCTGTGGCAGAATTTTCTTAATACCCGTATTTTCATCTAGGTGTAAATTAAGATTAGTGACCTTCTCATTATCATCATTAGCTGCGGCTGGCGAAGTAGCTTGACTTGCCTCAGCCTCCAGCTCAGTTGGATCATCTAGATCAAAGTCCAGCAAATCATCTTGTTCCAGTTCATCTAGCTCTGCACTGTTGGACTCACTGTCACTACCAGTATCAGTATCAGTGAAATCAAGCGATTCAACCGTATTATCGGCTAATGAGTCATCATCAAAATTGAAATCAAGCGCATCATCCAACTGCAAATCATCTGCTACAGCACCAGACAAATCGACTGTATTATCGTCATCAAAGTCTGTAGAGAAAGTATCATCCTTCGCTGAACTACCAGAATCAGTTACCAAATCGTCCAGATTAAAATCAAGATCATCACCCACCGTATCAGCCGAGTCTAAATCATCCGTATTCAGCTCATGATCAGCAAAACTATCCAAATCATCATCATGACGAGCTAATTGCCGCTCAATTTCATCCAGTTCAAAGTCAAACTCATCTTTTTCATCTGCAAATGAAGCGTCGCTTGAGAAGCTGTCATCCAAACTTGAATCTGACAATAAATCATCATCAAATTGAGTTGAGGCAGTAGAGCCTAATGCAAAGTCATCATCGTCTAGGCTATCATCCAAACCAGCCGTATCTTTTGCTGTATCTTTTACCGAATCAGCAAAGTCTGAGGCTTTAACTGCTGCAACACCCGCTGCACCTGCAACCGCAGCGCCAACAGCTGCTACACCAGCACCTAGCTTGGAACTTGCATTAGCTGCTGTACTACCATCAGTACGATACAAAGGATTATCAGGGCTGATTTTACTTCCCCAAGCCGCAATATCCTTCCAGAAAGGAGATTGACGACCTGCATCAGAACTTAAAAAAGCGGCGGCTTGCTGATCAAATGCCTCACGATTATTCGCTGCAAAATAATTTTCCAATAACTTGTGACGGTACTCTAAGCGCTCTGGATGTTTTTCCAAAGCTTTTTTCAGTTCAGACTCTGCTTGTTGGTGCAAACCATAGGCGATATAAACATTGGCTTCCTCCAACACTTCATCTCCCTCAGTATCTGGGAGGGGTGTTTTAACAGGACTGCTGCTTACAGCAGCTTTCTTTTGATCCGCTTGGATATGAGCACTATCATCAAAACTTTGCCCACTTAGCTTTTCAGCTTTGTTGAGTTGATCTTCAAGATCACCATAAGCGCTATCAAAATTATTTTGCGCTTTATGAACCGCAACGGGCTGAGCGTCTAGGTCAAAGTCAGCAGTATCAAAATTTTCTTCAAAATCATTATTATTACGTGCTTTGCGACGCCCCATAAAGCGTAATAACAGCCCCAAAATTAGCAAGGATGCTAAAGCCCCTAGACCAATTTTCCATAAGAGTGGCGAGCTCAACAGACTCATCAAGTCACTACCGGAAGCCTCAGATGTTGTAGGCTTTACAGGCTGAGCTACCGACTGCTTGGGCGCTGTCTCTTCTGTCTGCACAGGTGGCCGACTAGGCGGCGTCACCGGCTGTGATACAGGAGGACGAGGACGGGCAGGCGCAGTGCTTTGTGCTGGAGAAGTGACTGGCGTTTGCGTTTGCTGCGACGTTGAAGCCCGATTAGCGCCTGATCCTGTGTTATTAGCTCCTGTAGCAGTCGCAGCCTTACCCTTATCAGGTTCTGCACGAATAATGGCATTGTTGGTCGCATCAACATTGCCCATATGGTTTTGAATATCATTAGCTTGTGGTGTAGCGGCCAAATTACGTTGTAACGCAGCCAACTGGTCATCACGCAAAGCAATCAGACGATCTTTTTTGCTTAACAAAGATTCCAATTCAGCAACGCGAGAACGAAGTTCTTGTGTTTCGCGCTGACGTGTTGCCAAAGACTCACGTGCCAAAGCTAAATCTTTTTCCAACTCAGCAAGACGTGCGCTGTTACCACCGGATGAACGGGTCTTATTACTAGCAAGCTTGTCTTTACTGCCGAGAACCTCTAAGCGAGCCTTATCATTACGAGCCGTACTAGTGGCAGCAGCTTTGGACTTATTCGACTTGGTCTTGTTTGATGCAGTACGGGCACTAGACTGTGGAACGGTCTTACGCGCCAAGGTAGCACGAAACTTTTTCCATGCAGCATATTGTTGGCGTACTTGACGTCTCGCTTCTGCACGTGAAACCGTTTCGGCTACACCGGCTGCGGGGGCTCTTAATACGGCACCTGCTTTCAAACCATTAATATTATTCTCAATAAACGCCTGTGGATTACTACGATACAAAGCCCACATCATCTGGTCAATATTCACACCAGGGGCGTGCATACGACTGGCAATTTTGTGCAAAGTATCTCCCGACTGCACACGATAAGTACGGCTACCCGCAGCATGAGGCCGAACTGGCTGTTGTACCACTTGTTTTGCTGGCAGAGCAGCTTGCTGTACTCGTCGGGTTTGTTGCACCCGCGGAGCTTGCGCAACCCGCCGCACAGCTTGTGGTTGTTGTTGAGCTGGACGATTAACGATACCACTAGGCCGAGGTTCTGCGCGCACTGCGGCCTCATTACTCGCCAACATAGTATTACCCGGTTGCATCAGTACCGGCGGATCCAACATGACCGTATACTCTTTCAACAACTGTCCTTGTGGCCAACTGACTTCCAATAGGAAGTTAACAAACGGCTCAGAAATAGGCGCATCTGAAGAAACCAAAATAACCGGCTTGCCATTTTGAACGGCACTGCTAAAGCGCAAATGATCCAGAAATGCAGGTCGGTCGATGCCAACACGACTAAACACCGAAGCTGGGGCAATGCGAACTCGTAACTGCTGTGTCTCTCGAGGGTTGGCGGATAACAACTCTATCCTTGCCCTCAATGGCTGGTTCAAATTGGAGTTTGACTCAATATCGCCAAGACTCAAGGCGTTTGATGCGACAGGATAAGTCCCTGCGATCATAACAGCCAAACTGAGAGCCTGTTTTTTCACTGCGATTCCCCTTTACTAGTGCAACGATTACATCTCTGTTCATCCCCTGAGTTTGCGTCAGCCCTTGGTATTAAAATTCTGGATGAATAGTGATTTATTGGTATTGTTAGCATTAAACTATATCTCAAGTGTTTCAAAACACAAGTATTTGCCACAAGCCCCTGAACGACTTATAGATTCGCCGGTTCACCGCTTTATTGTCACAGGTACGAATTAATTTGTGCTGAATTCCGGGCAAATATACCTAAACCAGCGCCTTGCGCCGTAATAATTCAGCAATTTTTACGCTATTCAAAGCGCTACCAACACGTATATTATCCGCGACTATCCATAAATTAAGACGTTTTGGATGAGATAAATCAGCACGCAAACGACCTACCAGGACGCGCGTTTCATTCAGGGCATTATCAACAGCCACAGGGTAACCAGCCCCTTCACTGTAAAACTTTACTTGCTGGTTTTCTTCTAATAGCTGGCACGCTTTGCTTATAGGCAAAACTTGCTCTGTTTCCAGATGAACAGCCATCGAAGATCCAAAAAATACAGGTACGGTTACGGCAGTTACATTTACGGATAAAGTGGTATTATCCAACACTCGTCTGCTTTCCTGTGATAATTGCATTTCTTGCTGGGTATATCTATTGTCTAGGAACTCAGATACTTGTGGCAATACATTGAAAGCAAGCTGTTTGGGGTAAACCACACCAGGATCGATGGAGCGAGCATTTAATAAGTTGGCTGTTTGAGAAGCCAATTCCTGAACACCTGCCTTACCTGCTGAAGAAACTGCTTGATAGGTAGCCACATCAACGCGTGCTATCGTAGCGACCTTGTGTAATGGCATTAAAGCAGTCAGTAGCTGAACGGTAGCAGATGAGGGACAAGCGATCATATTACACATTTTATCAGCAGATAAAGCTGCTTCATTGACATCTGCTACGATTAAAGGAACATCGTCTTTATCGGCAAATGCACCAGAAAGATCAATCATAACACAAGCTGATTGGCTTACCAGTGGTGCAAATTCCACTGCTAATTCACGTTCATCCGCCCAAAAAACAATTTCTACCTGAGTGAAATCAAAATCAGCTAGCTCATTCACTTCCAGACTTTTACGCCCAAAATTGACATCTTTGCCAACAGCCTCGCCTGTACCTAGCGCATATACTTGCTGACAAGGAAATTTACGCTCAGCCAGCAAATCCAGAATGGCCTCACCGACCAAGCTAACAGCGCCTGCTACAGCGACATTCAGTTTTTTGCTTTCATTCAACATAAATCGTCTCAATTTTCTAAGGCGCGAATTACAGCATCTCCCATATCTGAAGTGCCTACTCTACGAGTGTCCTCATCATAAATATCGGCTGTACGTAAACCTTGTTTCAATACTTGCCTAACCGCAGCTTCGACACGGTCAGCCAATCCCGCCTGATTCAAGCTATAGCGCAACAACATAGCAACCGACAAAATAGTCGCTAAAGGATTTGCAATATCCTTACCTGCAATATCCGGCGCGGAACCGTGAATAGGCTCATACAAACCCACTCCAGACTGATTCAAGGAGGCAGATGGCAACATACCGATAGAACCCGTCAGCATAGCCGCAGCATCAGACAGAATGTCACCAAACATATTCGTCGTCACCATCACATCAAACTGCTTAGGCGCACGCACCAGTTGCATCGCTGCATTATCCACATACATATGACTGAGCTGTACTTGAGGGTATTCCTGCCCTACACGTGTTACTACTTCACGCCACAATTCAGTCACCTCTAAAACATTCGCCTTGTCTACCGAACATAGACGCTTATGGCGCTTCATAGCTGTCTCAAAGGCTGTGCGCGCAATACGCTCGATTTCTGACTCAGAATAAACCAGCGTATTAAAGCCGCGCCGTTCACCACTGTCTAAAGTTTCAATGCCACGTGGTTGACCGAAATAAATGCCACCCGTCAATTCACGCACAATCATAATATCAAGATTGGCCACTAACTCTGGCTTAAGTGAGGAAGCATTTGCCAACTCTTCATATAGAATGGCTGGGCGCAGATTGGCATACAGCCCTAAATCGGCACGAATAGCCAATAACCCCCGCTCAGGACGCAAAGAACGCTCAAGGGTATCGTATTGTGGCCCACCGACAGCGCCTAACAAAATAGCATCTGAATGCTTTGCTAGCTGCTGAGTGCTGGCAGGATAAGGATGCTTTTCTGCATCGTAAGCAGCCCCACCAATATGAGCATACTCAATTTCCATACCAAGGCTGCCCTCACGTTTGAAAAACATGAGTACTTTGAGTGCTTCGGAAATAATTTCCGGCCCGATACCATCACCAGGTAAAACCAAAATCTTATTTATCATGACACCCTCTGAAAATAGCTCAAATAGCCAGAAAACTGCTTTATATTTTACAGCAATCCGCAGCATTTAAACATGCTTAAATAACCAAGGCGCTTCCCGTTTACGACGCTCTTCATAAGCACGGATAGCATCCGCATGTTGCAAGGTCAATCCAATATCATCCAGACCATTTAACAAGCAATATTTACGAAACGCATCAATATCGAAGCTAAAAGACGCTCCTGATGGACTGCGTACTTGTTGCGCTGGCAAATCAATCGTTAATTGATAACCGGGCGCTGCCGCCACTTCTTGAAATAACTGCTCTATCGTCGCAGACGCTAACACAATAGGCAACAATCCACTTTTGAAGCTATTATTAAAAAAAATATCTGCAAAACTAGGCGCTACGACGGCACGAAAACCATAATCATCCAAAGCCCAAACTGCATGCTCCCGCGACGAACCGCAGCCAAAGTTTTCCCGCCCTAATAAAATGGAAGCTCCTGCGTAACGGGGAATATTTAATACAAAATCAGGATTTGTTTGGCGTTTAGAGTGATCCATGCCGGGCTCACCTGGCTCCAAATAACGCCAATCATCAAACAGCGTCGGGCCAAAACCAGTACGCTTAATGGATTTCAAATACTGCTTAGGAATAATGGCATCAGTATCCACATTGGCGCGATCCAGCGGCACCACCAAGCCAGTATGTACGGTAAACTTATCCATTAAAACGCCCTCACATCAACAAAATGACCGGCTACAGCCGCCGCCGCCGCCATAGCTGGGCTAACCAAATGGGTACGCCCACCCTGTCCTTGCCGCCCCTCAAAATTCCGATTAGACGTGGAAGCACAACGCTCACCCGGATCAAGCCGATCTGCATTCATGGCCAAACACATGGAACAACCTGGCTCACGCCATTCAAACCCTGCTGCCAAAAAAATCTTATCTAGACCTTCCTGTTCAGCTTGCTGTTTAACCAAACCAGAGCCTGGCACAACCATTGCCAACTTAATATTAGCAGCAACTTTACGCCCTTGGGTTACAGCAGCCGCAGCGCGCAAGTCCTCAATGCGCGAATTTGTACAAGAGCCAATAAATACTTTGTCAATAAGGACTGAAGTAATCGGTGTATTAGCTTCCAAGCCCATATATTTAAGCGCTGCTCGAATACTATTGGCGCGAGTAGCATCACCTTCTTTCTCTGGATCAGGTATATTACCCTCCACAGACACAACCATTTCAGGCGAAGTGCCCCAAGTCACCTGTGGTTGGATACTCGCAGCGTCTATATGCACTACCCGATCGAATACAGCATCCGCATCCGAGTGCAAATCACGCCAAGCTGCAACAGCTCTACCCCATTCTTCACCCTTTGGAGCATAAGAACGGTCTTTCACGTAATTGATGGTTATCTCGTCTACGGCAATCATGCCAGCCCGCGCTCCAGCCTCAATAGCCATATTGCAAACTGTCATACGCCCTTCCATGGAAAGATCCTGAATAGCCTCACCCGTAAACTCGATAGCATAACCCGTTCCGCCTGCTGTACCGATTTCGCCAATAATCGCCAGTACAATATCCTTAGCCGTGACACCTTGGCCGACTTTGCCATCCACACTGACCAGCATATTCTTCATTTTCTTTTGGATCAGACATTGGGTAGCCATGACATGCTCTACTTCGGACGTACCAATCCCATGAGCTAATGCGCCGAATGCACCGTGAGTCGAGGTATGCGAGTCACCACACACCACCGTCATACCCGGCAAGGTTGCTCCTTGCTCGGGACCAATGACATGTACAATACCTTGGCGAATATCACCCATTTTAAAGGCCGTAATGCCAAAATCGCGGCAATTATCTTCCAAGGTTTCGACTTGTAAACGTGAAACTGGATCAGTAATACCTGCTTCTAGACCTGTAGTAGGTACATTATGATCGGGAACAGCGACCATAGAGCCTGTGCGCCAAGGGCTACGCCCTGCTATTTTCAAGCCTTCAAATGCTTGCGGGGAAGTCACCTCATGCACTAGATGACGATCAATATAAAGCAAGGCCGTACCATCGGATTCCTGCCGAACGACATGAGCTTCCCAAAGCTTATCGTAAAGTGTTTTACCTGCCATAAAGCCTGACACCGCCATCCATAAAAGTGAGTCATCTTACAATAATTCTTGCATTGCATCACCCTCGAAAAAGCTTCGTGCTTGATAGCTATAGGCAAGCGTCAATCACTCGTCAATCACTATCAAAACAAACGCCAGAGAGCGGCTAACTCTCTGGCATTGCTTACAAGTACACACTGTACACACTGATGTAAGTGACAAAATCTACGAATAATCTATGAATCTATCAATGTTCTCGCCGCCTAAACAAAGCGACAATAGCCATCAAGAAGGACAAGAAGATCATCCCCCACTGGCTCAAGGTTGGAATTTGAACACCCGCACTAGGTACAAAACCAAAATCTACAGTAAGGTTACTGGAACTATCATCATCTTCAAAGCTAGGCTCTTTTCCCCACTCCAGTTTAATACTCTGACTCTTGACACTTAATTCATCCAATCTGACCACGCCATTACTGTCTGTGTCATTATCACTATTAGCATCAGCCACCGCCAAGGTTGGCGTAAAACCCATCGGTACAGTGACAGACACAACATAATCACCTTCAGCCAAATGATTAAAACGGTACTTACCATTTTGATCAGTTATTACCGCAGGTACTGTGTTACCAAATAGATCCTTGGCCGCTTGACCATTGCTATCCATTAGACGCACAGTAGCACCCGCCAAACCTGGCTCGCCACTATCTTGTCTACCATCAGCATCACGATCAATCCAGACAAAGTCACCCAAAGTGACTGAACGATAGAAACCGCAGTCAACATCAGGATTATGGAAGTGGCTAACATCACCATCCACCCGCAAATCAAATGATGGTGTACGGTAAATACCATCTTGCGCTACACAGTTGCTATCGGTCGCAGAGGTATCGGTATCAGGGTCATTACCACCAGGAGAAACCTGATAACCTATCTGCGGCTTCACTACAACGGTATAAGTTCCAGGCTTAAGATTATCAAAACGATAAGATCCCGAACTATCTGTAGTAACTGCGGGTATGACATCACCGTTATAATCCAAGACAGGCGTGAGACCATCTGCCTCGGTCAGCTCAACCGTAACGCCAGACAAACCAGGCTCATTCACATCTTGCTGTCCATCGGCATTCAAATCGTCCCAAATGGTGTCACCTACACTGACTGAACGATAGAAGCCGCAATCAGCCGTCAAGTTACTATTTTCATCATCCCCATCAACACTAGAACTAGGCTCAGCCTCAATACTTAATGTTACAGGATGAGTTTTAGCACTAGAGCCTGAAGCAGCGATACAGTTACTATCTGTATTATCATTGCTGCCATCAACATCCAGACCACCTTCAGTCAAGTAATAGCCTGAGGGTGGTTGCACGGTTACAATATAGTCACCCTCTGGCAGATTAGTGAAGCGATAAAGCCCCGTATCCGATGTAACCTGTACACCGACTGGCTTGCCGTCCAGATCATTGACTGTACCGCCGGAAGCAGTAGTTAAGCGAACACTGGCACCAGACAAACCAGGCTCAACCTCATCCTGAATACCGTCTGCATTCAAATCCACCCATACTTTGTCACCCAAGGTCAGCGGTGTCGCTACCGGCGTGCTTGGTGGCAAGAGCGCAAAATCGACCGTCAGATTAGCATGCGCATCCAACGAACCGTATCCATCATCGCCAGCAACACCAGAAGCGGTAGGTGATTCATTCAAAGGCTCATCCACACCCAAGGTCAACCAACCAGAGCAAATACCCTTAGCATCCAAAGCACCGCCGTTATCGTTATTATCCCCATCGAGATTGGCATCTGTCTCATCTCCCCCCGTACTAGCGGTATAGCCAGCCAATAAGCCACCGCTATTAAAATTAGAAGCTGCAATACACACTTTGTATTCGCCCTGAACCAAAGGACTAAACAGATAAAAGCCATTCTGGGTTGTTGTGCTAGATATAAGATTACCTGCCTTGCCCAATAACTCGATACGCACCCCATCGCTTACTGCGGGTTCACCGCTATCCAGCAAACCATTATTGGCATTGGCCAGCACGCCACCACCATTATCAATCCACACTTGATTACCAATACTGTGGTGTAGCTGATAAAGCCCACAATCAACGCTAGGATTGGTATTATTAATCGTCGTTTGCTCGGAAAGCGTAAAGGCTGGCGTTTGGATATGACCATTGACAATGGTACAGTTACTATCAGTGTCACTGGCATCTTTATCAGGATCAATGCCCCCTTCCGTCGAGCTATAAGCTGCGGGCGGTTTCACTCTGACAATGTATTCACCTGCTGGCAAATTCGTAAACAGATAGTCACCCTCAGCAGCGACTATCTGTATAGGGACAAGCACATTATTCAAATCACGCGCCCGTGTACCATCGGCTTTCAGTAAAGTAAGCTCAGTACCCGCGACACCATACTCACCTTTATTTTGTTGACCATTACGATCAGCATCCAACCAAACCAGATTACCTACACTTAATGGCGGTTTGGCATCAGAAGCTTCAATCCTAATTTTATAATCTTCAACCTCACCATCAAGCGCATCACCTACAATCTTATCACCACCTGCGGTAGAGCAACGAAAACGAGCAAAGGTAGAGCTTACTGCGGCAAACTTAGGAACATCCAAAAACACTTCATTGTTGCCCTCTACCAAGTCAACATCCTTGAAAACCTGCTCACCCGTATCGTTCCAATCCTTATCGGCATTCCAGTCGATCCAAGCATTGAGTTTACAAGCCTTATTGGCAACAATCTGTACGGGAATGTCTTTTTGACCCAGCACAATACGACTAAATGTTACACCGTCTTCATCATCATCGTCCGTACAAGTACCATAAACAGGCGTAGCTGCATTATTATCGTCCAATGAAGCTTCTAAATCGCCTACTGCCTCAGAGCCAGAATCACTATCAACACAAGTCCCCAAATAAACATCTGTTCCTAACTCATGTCGAGCACCATTTGCTTCTTTTGAACTAGGATAAGGTGCGGGCGCATCACCAAAGTCAAAAGGTATAATAGTTTTTGCACAAAACTCACTAGGTTCGACCACCGAGCCTTGCCCTGAAGATGCACCAAGCTGTGCACAGTTAACAATCGACTCCTTCGCCTGTGCACTGGAAAGAGCCGCGAACAAACCAAGAACGGATATGCTTAAGGGGAGTCTTGTTATTTTCATATTATGCCCTGACATTTTTACTGTTATCTATCGTTATGTAATGCTTAAAACTTCACTATAAGCATTCACTGTTTTAAACAAAATTTGCAGTGAACAATGGGCAGTACCACCAAAAAAGTACTGTACTGCCAAAAACCATTCATTAAGGTGCTGCTATAGCCCGTGCTTTTACACGCACGATTATATTAATCACCTTGGATTCACCCACTACCAAACTACCAACCGACCAGTTTCCTGTAACAGGATCATAAGCATCTGAACTATCATCATTTACATAATCCACCGCATGTATCGGTAAGGGATCATTAACCACTACACCCGTAGCAGCATGAGGACCATCATTGGTGACAGTCAGGGTATAAACGAAAGTTTCGCCCCGATTGACCTTTTGCTTATCTACCGTTTTTTCCATGCGCACATCGGCACTCGCCTGAACAGTAACATCGGCAATATCGTGATCGTCTTCATCACTACTCGTATTATCAATAACATCATCTACGAATACATCATTGGCCGAATCGCTATCAAAACTAGAATCAGCATCTGTTGCTGGAGAACCGCCCACACCATTGGCTGAAACAATCTCAGCCGCATTACGCAATACACCCACCGGAGCATTAGCATTGACTTTCAAAGCAATCGTAACCGTGGCAAAACCACCGGCTGGAATAACAGCAATCGGGGTATTCAAACTAGCCTGTGTACCATTCATCGTCCAATTGCTGTCGGCCAACTGCATATCAGCCGGTATGTAATCCATGATTGCTACATTGCTTGCTTCAATATTGCCTTGGTTAAAGACCTCAATAACATAGTTAACGGTATCACCTACATTGACCGTAGCTGACTGATCAGATGCCAATGACTTGCGTAAAGCCAAGTCAAAAACGGGAACAGGTGTGAAGCTAACAGCATAATCTTCAACTTCACCATCCGGCAAACTGCCTGTAGCGTTGCTAGCATCCATCGTAGCTGTAGTCATACGGCAGCGCATATAGCTGGAGCCACCAGTAGCCGTACTAGCATTAGCTGGAACCACAGGCATAGACACACTGATCGCCGCACCAGCACTTCCAGCAGGTATTAGAGCACTACCCGACTCAGAACCATCCGTTGCAAAAATGTCGTTACCATCATAATCAATCCAGCACATAACATTTGCATCAGTGCTAGAAGCATTGCTAGCGGTCAGACTCAATGTTAAAGCTTGCCCATCGGTCAAATTAAGCTCCGTGATGACACCATCCTCATCATCACCATTTTGATCATCACCCAGTGCATCTGTACTGGCTTGACCGTCGGTTTCATCATCAAGTGCAACACCCAAATGTAATCCCGGATAAATTTCGTGTACAGCACCACTCGCACTAGCCGTTGTGCCATAAGAATCTGGAGCATCACCCCAGTCATAAATAGATTGCACGGTTAAAACCGCACAAGCCTCATCATTTTCATTGCTTCCGGCATCAACCGCCGTTGCTATAGCAGCAGTGCTGCCTTTATTGCCGGGCGTGGAGTTCGGGTCGTTTTCGTTGGCGCTCATGATTTCCGCACAGTTATTTACGGTTTCATCAGCTAGGGCATGGCCTGCTGTTAATAGCCCACCTGTCATACAGACAAACAATAAGGCATGTTTTGTGTACTTTATAGTTTTCATGAATAAACTCATCAATAAAACACTTAGGCTTTCTGGAACTTACAAAAACGGTTAGAACCACCACAAAATGTTTTGAAATAACATTTATCAGGTATTTGCGCAGCCAACAGCCACGCAAATACCATTAGGCTTACCCCACCCCACGCACAGCGCAGTTTAGGTAAGCTCATCAACAAATACCTTATGGTGTACGTGACTTAACCGTTACTTCAATATTGATGCTGCGTGAAGCGCCTTTCGCCAAATCGCCAACAGACCAGTTACCTGTTCCAGCATCGTAAGCGCCACCACTGCTATCGGAAACATAAGTAAGCGTGGCAGGTAATTGGTCAGTTACTACGACACCAGTCGCATTATCTGGTCCCTTATTGGTAGCAGTCAGCGTATAGACTAAGGTTTCACCACGGCGAACGATCGCTTTATCAACAGTCTTTGAGACAGAAATATCTACCGTTGGATCAACAGTGATAGTGACCGTATCGTGATCGTCTTCATCACCGCCAGAGTTATCAACGACATCAGGGACAATACCTGTTTCATTGGCAGGGTTATTATCCATAATAGAGTCATTATCAGTTGCTGGATTACCACTACCATCTTTGGCGGCCATAATTTCAGCCGCATTTTCCTTAGAACCTGTCGTAGCGCTCGCATCCACCACCAAACTAATTGAAACAGTCGTTGTTTCACCTGCTGGCAAGCTCGGAATAGGAGTATTCAGTGTCGCAGAAGCACCATCATCACTGGCTGTCCAGTTAGTATCACTCAGTGTCATACCTGCTGGGATGTAGTCAACGATTTCAATATCGCTTGCATCGATACCACCTTGGTTAATTACTTGAATCGTGTAATTAACTGTGTCGCCTGCTCGAACATTGCTAGCCTGGTTGGTTTTCAATAACTTACGCAAAGCCAAGTCAAATTGTGGCTGAGCAACAAAGCTGACTAAATAATCCTCAACCTCACCGTCGCTGAGTGCACCAGTTGCACTGCTAGCATCTACGGTATCAGTGGTCAAACGACAACGAGCATAGCTGCTACCGCCGGTATCCGTAAAGGCCGTCGCGGGTACTTGTGGCATGATGACATCGATACTCGCATCGGTACTTCCCATTGGTACTTCCGCTCCGCCAGACTCAGATCCATCAGTAGCAAACACACCATCACCATCATAATCAATCCAGCAAATGACCTTTGCCTGATTAGGTGAAGTATTCGTGGCCGTTACACTCAATGTTAATGCCTGACCATCGGTAAGTGATGGAATATTGACGCCATCCTCTTCCGTGCCATCTAAATCAGCAGCAACACTTGGCTGACCATTTGCTTCAGGCTCTACGGTCGCACCTAAATGTAAATCAGGGAAGATTTCATGTGAAGCACCTGTCGTACCATAAAAATCAGGCGCATCACCCCAGTCATAAATAGATTTAACGCTTGTCACAGCACAAGCTTCATCATCTTCGTTAGTATTGCCATTAACCGCCGTCAGGATATCCGCTGTTGTTCCTTTATTATTAGGTTTCGAGTCCGAATCATCCTCTGCTGTTGCCGTCACCTGTACACAGTTATTGACATCAAAATCAGCCCAAGCTGTATTACCTGCCGTTAAGACACCAATTGCACAAAAGCTCAATAGTACCTGTCTGGTCGTTATCATTTTTCTCATTCGTCTAAAACCCCTAATTTTTAAAATTGATTTATGATTATTATACCCAGCGTATTCATAGCTCAGCTTTTACATCTAAGCACAGGGAGATCATGCCAAGCAGATAAACTGGTTAAAAAGGCACATCAGGACTACGCACAGTAATATTTAAACTTCTGGATTCACCCGCTGGAATATTGCCAATCGTCCAATGGCCGCTCGCATTCACATAAGCACCAGCGCCATCATCACTGACATAAAGCAGTGCCGCCGGCAATACATCCTTAACGACAACACCAGTGGCTGTTGCAGCGCCCGCATTACTAACAGTCAAATTAAATATAGCCGTTTCACCACGCTGAATAATCGTAGGATTCACAGTTTTACTGAGCTGCAAATCAGCCTGTGGACGCTCTACAAATCCAAAATCCAAGGTATGATTATTTTCGCCGCTAGCGCCTACGGTGAAGTTAATCTCAGCAGTGCCAGCATTATCAATAGCGTCAGAATCCAGTAAATCGGTTGCTGCATTGTTGCCGGTTTCACCGTTGGCATTACTATTACTCAATAGATAAGCAGACAAGGCATCTTGTGAACTATCAACGCGCAAAACACAGCTTTCACCCCAATCCATAAAACTTGCATTCCCGCCACTGGCATTGCTGAACGCATACAAACCACCACGGCTTGTAGTAACACTGGCCGTATCCTGACCGCAAGTCAATGTTACATTCACACCATCGATACCGACTTCATTCGCATCTTGTAAACCATTGCTGTTAGCATCAAACCAAATACGATCACCTACTTCTACCGGAGCAGCACTCCCTAATATTTCGACTTCACCCAAGCCACCCGCTTTACCAAACGTCCCTTCTCCCCCCGCTTTACCAGATTCACGCGTTAAAATAAAAGCTTGCTCACCTTTACCGCTTGAATTTGACAACCACTTAATACCAGCTACGGCCATGCTGCCATCCGCAGGATCCATTTGGCTTAAAACAACTCGCCCCGAACCAGGCAAAAATGCCAAACCGCCCAAATGTGAGTTTTGGTGCTCATTCTGACTGCGCCCGAAATCCCCCACATAAAACTCACCGCCCCCAGGACCTTCAGCATTGTCTACGCCAGTTGTGATTGCACCACCGCAACTGCCATTTGACTCCAATAACCACGACCCTGTGCCATTTGGACAAGCCCGATAAATATCACCTTGTGATAAACCTTCTGTACTAGTTGAGGTAGATACAGTATCCGTGGAGTAGTTTTTAAAGCCCAACTGATGTGCTGAGCGATCCATGAATCCCATGATCAAAGAACCATCAATATCAAATTCAATATCAGAAAATATTGGCGATAAGGCCGAGGCATACCAAGTATCCTTATCTAGCACATCATTCCAATCACGCGCCCAAGGCCGCCAATCTGCGGGAGCCACATTGTCTACACCTTGCCGCTTACCACGAGGAAAGACCAAACTGTAATCAAGTACTGTTGTAAAAGTGCTGCCATTTAACTGCATTACATAAGCATGCAAATCATCGGTGTCACGGGAGGTTTCTGCGGAACAGACCACACCGATATACACTTCAGCGTCATTTACCCCAATGGCAAAAGGACGTACATCATCTGCGTTACAACGAGCCGCGTCAGGATTGGGTACTACAATAGCTGCGGACAGCGTTTTACTTGCTACATCAATCATTAGCAATTGTCGACCGGCCAACTCCATTACATACAACATTTTACCATCTTCCGACATATCAATGTCGCCAATACCGCGCTTGCCGACCGCATCAAATGCCAACACATCATGATTGGGCGAAGTACGCTCAGGTGGTAAGGTACTGCCTTCTTCGGTACGCGGATCCTGACCAGCATTCACTCCGCTTAAGGTATTAATATCCAGCCAAGGTGTTACGGTTTGGGTAGCAACATCAATCGCATAAATACCCCCAGTTGTGGTATTGCTGCCATCGATAGATCCCAAACCCACATGCCGCTTTACAAAGGCAGCCGCAAACAAAGTACCTGTTTCACGCTGATAAGCCAAACCCCAAGTTGAACCGATATCACCCAAATTAGCTAGATTGGTATAGGTCGGTGCATCCCAAATCCAATTCTCGGAATTATCAGGAAACATACGCAGCGAGCTGAAATCTTTCGCTAAGGGATCACCATTGCCAGTCGTTGCCAAGGGATCACCGTTCACATAGACGGAGGTCACCAAATTAGGGGTAGAGGTATCAAAATAATCAGCCGGATTATACAAACCCAAATTTACCGACGTGTCACCATCAGTCACAAACTGCACCAAGGTATTCGTACCTGAGTCTGTCATACTAGGAAAAAGATAGGAAGGAATATTAAGAAACTCGACCCGCACGTGGTTACCTAGACTCCCTACGGTAGAAGACCACGCGCCCGTTGTACTGCTTGTGACCGTTTCGGTCACACCATTATCGCCTGTGACGCGCACGCTAATACCTTCTACACCAAGCTCATTCAAATCTCGCGTGCCATAAACGTTTGAGGTTGTGCCGTTGAACGACCACTCGCGGTAGACCTCACCGCTCACATTGGCCTTAACCCCACCAGCACTACACAGAAGCAATAACAGGCTACTGACCTGCAACCAGCTCATCCAGCCGCGCTGTTTGCTTCTAAAGAAGCCCCATCGTGTTATTATTTTTCTCATTGATCCCACTTTCCACTGCACACTGTCCGCAGAGCAAAAAAGCCCAAAGCGTGCGCAACCCCTGATGATAAAGTGTGTTAAATCAAGCACTAGGCTTTTATTAATATAAGTAATTTATGTAACGATCTTAACGGTATATACGAATTTGGCCTAGAATCCAGCCTCTGGTGTAGTCCCCCTGAAAGACCACGCATCATCCGACGCCTGATAGATAAAGTTATAAACCCTTTTATAAGGATTATTTTCTGCCATTAAGCGAAAGCCAAAGTTCACTTCTTTGACTTGCATGACATATTGCCTATCCTGAGCTTGCCTAAAACTGAATTTTTTTGCATTCGTCGCATTCCCCTCAGGCAAGGTGGCCAAGGAAAACTCATGGCGCAGTTGTCGCGTAAAATTCCCTTCATGATCAAGTACAACAGAGTAAACATCTGGCGAACGTGCTGCCCCCAGATACAAACGCTTATAGCGCACGTCATTAAAAACCCCCAGACCAATCACATCCGTCTCCGGTAAGGTAGACATAATTTCACCACTTGCCACCGCAATGCGATAGATACGCCCCTTGGTTTCACGGCCATTTGAACCGGCAATGCTACTAACATAGAGGCTGTCCGTATCACAATCATACGCCAGCCCCATTACCCCCAAAGGATGCGCTGCGGAAGGCTTTTCACCGGGCAAGTCCAACCACAAACGCATAACACCGGTTTCGGTATCAATACGATAAATACGGTTTTGTAGTTCCGGTGGATTATGGGTCAAACTCACTTCAGGGGTTGCAGCCACATAAATATGCCCATGACGATCACGTACAAATGCACCCACATGGCCAGCATCGTCCCAACTGGGATGCTGCCAAGTTTCACCGCTAGTGCTTTCTACCAAACGTAGCCCCATATAAGCTTGCTGGCGACTATCAATTGCAATCGGCATTTTCAGACCAGTCTGTGCCATAAAAGCGGGTAAAGTCACACAACGATCTGTCAAGCCAGGGCGAAACTTTTCCGCTTCAGATTGAGCTTGGCAAGCAACCAGCGCATAAAGACTAAACGCAATAATCAATCCATACTGCAACAAAAATTTCATAATTGCACCGGAATAAACATAGGTCCTGAATAACAAGGCCAAACCTTGATTTCTTTTATCCCATCCTTAATACGAGTATCCGCCCAACAATATTCACTACCCGCAGCCCCATCATTTTTTAACTGCGGCACATACCACATCACCACATCCTGGTTTTGCAAAGACTCCGCAGGCTCAATAAACACTTCAGGTCCTTGCCGATAATCAGTATTGCAACATGAACCCAGCGTCATCATATCTTGCTCACCTTCTTCTGGCTTATAAACGCTGAAATACGTAAACGCATGATCACCACGCCCACCATCACCAAACTGACCACGGCTAGGCTCTACATAAAAACCTCGTCCATCCTGCCCGGTAATCCGGTATTGATAACCCTCCTGAGTCAATTGAGCCTTGTCCAGCAAGCGCCATTGTTCTTCCTGCCAATCCACCCATTGTTTACCATTCCATTCTGCAACCTTCTCTACTGGATCATCTGCCCCCGTATCAACATCAATACGTACAACAGGACGGTAAGTACCATCAGTACCACAACCACGTCCATAATCAGCCTGTGCTACCCGGAAACGACCATCGTGATAAAACTCAAAACGCTGTACATAACGATAATTACACGGTATAGGCCAAGGCGGTTGGCGAAAATCCTGAATCAAAGCAAAGCCGATTTCTTTACCATCCTGCATAATCGCTTCTATCTGCGGACCGTCGTGTGCAATCACCACAGCCGCGCTGAATAGCGGACAACCAATCGCATCACTATAACCAAAGCCATCTTTGGAGGAATAACTAACATGCCAATCCAATAACTTGGCATTTTTAATAACACGCCGTCCTTTAAAACGAACATGACTAATTTGCAGGCCATCTGAGCCTGTAATCACATAATCCAAATCCCAATCTTGTCGAGACAGACTATTCTGTTTTTCGCAGTAATGATGGTAAGTCGACTCATTTTCCAACTTGCGCTCTGTCACCACAATGGGCGGCCCACTGCTACCCAAGTCCGTCCAACGCGTACCGACTACTCGCCCTTCTGTTAAATCGACGATGACCCATAAAGCATCGCTTTCAAACACATAGGTCGGCGCTACACACAAATGCTGGGAGCGCTCACAGCGGGAATCCTGCAAGGCCGTCTTGAATTCACTTTTATCAGGTTGACGTGTTTTGGACTCCTCCCCCAAAATAGCGCGCACTTCAGGCGAAGCCGCCGCAATCGCATTGGACAAATCAATTAAACGCTGACTCAAATCAGGTTGAGCATAATTCTGTCGCGCCACACCCAATACTTTATTATTAACAACATCCACAAAAGCCAGCGCTGAAGCATTATGAAAATAATTATACATTTCCACTCGGTAACAGTCCGTCTGCTCACAAGACCCCGCATCACCATTAAAATCTGCTGCTAAAACAGGTCGCACGGTCATAATTTCATTACGCAAGGCTGTGCCACTGCGTTCGTCGCGGGTGAAAGCAACAAACTGAGGATTCGCCAAAGCAATACGTTGTGCCAACTGGGCTTTAGGATCAGACAATTCGGCTGCATCAAGTGGCAAAACAGGTGGATCGGCAGCAAGGGCTTGCTGAACTCTTTGTAAATAAGCAGCCCACTCAGGCACTTGTCGTGCCAAAGCTTCGGAAGAAGAAGCGTGCACCAACTGACTGGTCTCAGCAAATTTATCCTCAGCGCTTGGCAGAAGTACCCCCTGCTGTTTTTCTCCACAAGCCGACAATAGCAATGAAAGAAACACTAGGCTCCCTGCCCATCTCCATTTCATAATTAGCCCTTTTTAAAACACAAAGCCCCGTCATATGACAGGGCTACATCCAAACCTACAACCGTTTTAACCGGGTAAGCGCTGTAGTGTCTCCCCTGCCAGCAAGTGCAGGTGCATATGGAAAATAACCTGTCCACCTTGCTCACCACAATTCATAAAGACGCGATACCCTTCAGCATAACCTGTATCGGCTGCTATTTTTTTAGCCACCAGAAATAATTTACCCACCAACTCAGCATCCGCTGGCTGCATATCATTGATAGTCGCAATATGCTGTCGCGGAATAATCAGCACATGCAAACTAGCCTGAGGATTAATATCATGGAAAGCGACTATATCCTCATCTTCATACACTTTTTTAGCAGGAATCTCACCGGCTACAATCCGGCAAAACAGGCAATCACTCATCAATATTTCCTCCGTCCTTCAAAGGCATGTGACAAAGTGCCACTATCCACATACTCTAACTCACTCCCCATCGGTACACCATGAGCAATGCGGCTAGTAGTGACATGATACTTGCCCGCCAGTTCACTGATGTAATGAGCCGTGACTTCACCCTCCACGGTCGGATTAGTCGCTAGAATCAACTCGGTCAGTTCCCCTTCTGCCAAACGCGCATCCAGACTATCCAAACCTATATCTTCCGGGCCAATGCCATCCAAAGGCGACAAATGCCCACCTAATACAAAATAGTATCCTTGATAAGCAGTAGCCTGCTCAACAGCCACAATATCAGCCGGATGCTCAACCACACACAAAAGATGCTTATCCCGCTTAGGACTGGAACAAATACGACATACCGCCTGTTCGGTCAATGTCCGACAACGCTCACAATGCCGAATATGTTGCATGGCATCAGCCACCGCTTTAGCTAGGCGCTCTCCTCCTCTGCGATCATGCTCCAACAAATGAAAAGCCATACGCTGTGCCGTGCGTGCACCTACCCCGGGCAGGCAACGCAAGGCATCCACTAATTCACGCAATAAGGACGACTCCGACATTCAGTCAGACTCCCAAGCTATATAAGTTCATGCTTAAAACGGCATTTTAAAACCAGGTGGCAATTGCATACCTGCGGTTGCACCTGCCATACGCTCACGCGTTTCCTCTTCCAAACGCTGAGCTGCATCATTAAAAGCCGCTGCGATTAAATCTTCCAACATCTCCCTGTCATCATCTTCTAACAAAGAAGGATCAATCGAAACACGCTTACATTGATGCGCACCTGTAATAATCACGGATACCATACCGCCACCGGCTTGGCCGGTTACTTCCATAGCCGCAATTTCAGCCTGCGCTTTCTGCATGTTTTCCTGCATTTTTTGCGCTTGCTTCATCAGGTTACCCAAGCCACCTTTCATCATGACAATATCCTCAATTGTATTTGCTACATTCTAATGAATTATTGCTTTAAACGCGGTTTCACCGAACCAGGCACTAACACCGCACCAAAACGTTCTTGCAATTCACGCACAAACTCATCTTGCTGCATAGACTGCTCAGCCTGAGTCTGCAACTCTTTTGACAAACGCAAGCGGTACTGTCCAGGCGTTTCTGCCTCTAATTTAGCAGGCGTCAGGATAACACGCACCTCTCGCCCCAAAAAGTGACAGAGCGCTTCTGTCAATTGCTCCTCAGTATAACGAGTTTGCAAATTAACCCACTCAGGATCCAATGCTAATTGCACCGTAGTCTCTTCCAGCGTACTCAATAAACAATGCTCAGCCAATTGCAAAGCTATGCCACCTAATTTGAGCTGGGGCAAAATAATATGCCACTCATTTTTTTCTTGAGCCTGCTTTACCGCAACAGCAGGCTGTACTGATTCTGGCTCAGAATGTTCGATTGTAGGTTTAGGCGGATGACTTGAGCGAGGATTAGGTGTTGTCAGGATTTTTTTTTTAGTAACTTCGACTAGGTTTTTAGTATCATCTAACTTGAATGCCAACATACGTAACAGCAACATTTCAAAACCGCTACGTGGGTCAGGATTTAAGGGCAAGTCACGGCGAGCGTGCAAAGCAAGTTGGTAATAAAGCTGTAAATCGGCAGCAGATACTGCTTCAGCTAAAGCCTGAATATCAGGGTCTTCACTAGGTACAAACTGACTTACTGCAAGCTGATGTAATAATGAAATCAAACTTTCTGTCGCTGTAGCAAAATCAGTAGTTAATTGCGCCATTTGCTCTACGGTTGCAATCAGCTCAATAGCGTTATGCTCCAATAAAGCATGCACTAGTTTCATGAGGTACTCTGCTGGCATTAAGCCTAACATGTCTTGTACCGTTTCATCGTTAATAGCACCGCCGCCAGTGACTATAGCCTGATCCGTCAGGCTCAAAGCATCACGCATGGAACCATCCGCAGCGCGCGCCAACAACTTTAAAGCAGTTGGCGTAAATTTAATCTGTTCCTCAGTTAAAACGCTACTCAAATGCCCACTAATTAAATCCAAAGCCATACGTTTCAGATTAAATTGCAAACAACGCGATAAAATAGTAACAGGCAATTTTTGCGGATCAGTAGTTGCAAATAGAAATTTGACGTGAGGTGGTGGTTCTTCCAAAGTTTTTAACAAAGCATTAAAACTATGCCCTGACAGCATATGCACTTCGTCAATTAGGTAAATCTTGTAGCGACCCCGTGTAGGCGCGTATTGCACATTGTCCAATAACTCGCGTGTATCTTCTACCTTAGTACGCGACGCTGCGTCCACTTCAATCAGATCAACATGACGACCTTCAGCAATTTCTACACAACTGCGACAAGTCCCGCATGGCTCTGCGGTAACACCCGTTTCACAATTAAGGCATTTAGCGAAAATACGCGCAACGGTTGTTTTACCAACACCACGCGTTCCAGTAAATAAATAAGCATGATGCAGGCGACTTTCCTGCAAGGCAGTGATTAAGGCACGTAACACATGCGTCTGTCCTACCATTTGTTGGAAGGTCTGTGGACGCCATTTTCTAGCTAGTACCTGATAGCTCATTATCTTTACGGATCTTTAGAAAGTGGAGGCAGCCTGCACCAGCGACATCCCGGCGCCCGAATCAACCGCTACCGCTGCTTCCTTCCAGACCTGACGGGATTCACGATTTATCGTCGCGGGAGCACCAACACAGGCCACCACTGCGAAGAGCCGACGATTATGACGAAAAAACCACTTCGTCACAAGGGTATTTTCTCGATTATCTTTATTAGCACCAGCTCTGCCAAAAACCAAAGCACGTGAAATACCAATTATTGAGTTGGCCAGCCATGAGCACTAAATAACTTCAATAATCACGGGCGGGGTCTGGTCTGTCAAGCAAGGAAGCCGAAACAAAAAAGCCCGACACACTTACAAGTATACAACTACCAGTAAG
>PDWJ01000097.1_pt1 | contig 119246 bp, 105 predicted proteins | sample 1430881 | NCBI WGS metagenome assembly PDWJ01 (sample SAMN01162460, study PRJNA174530) | Oral metagenome, whole genome shotgun sequencing project. | biome: Marine environment; feature: Marine mammal; material: Swab sample of the gingival sulcus; isolation source: swab sample of gingival sulcus... | reverse complement strand
AACAAAAATTGCGATAACCATATTCAGCCCACATAATATTTTCGAGACCAATTTTATGGGCAACATCGTCAAAATATTTTCCAAGTGCACCTTCATCTAAGGCTTTATAAAGATTTTTTTGATACTTGGGACTAGTTATGTAAGGAAGGTCAAATACTTGATAATCAGGTGCAAAATTTGCCATATTAGGAGTAGAGCTTACAGCCATCTCAAGAGAACCACGTTGTGCGCCTTCGATTAAAACTCGATCACTACCTAAAACAGCATTTGAAAAAACCTGTACTCGGATTTTGCCTTCTGACTTTTCTTCAATCAAATCCGCAAATTTTTGATATGCTAACGTGATATGGTTCCCCGGTGGAGTAGTGTGCGCGAGGCGAAACTTCAACTTAGGACCATCATAGGCAGTTGCGCTAATAGCCGTTCCAAAGATGATTGAAATCATTGTGATGAGAATAGAAATCTTTTTAGTTCTTTTCATGAGATTCTCCTTTTTCAATGTACGGAACTTAGAAATAGCTGTTACTCAATCCTGTTGTTTGAAAGACACAAATTAAGTATCTTTTTGTATGGCTATGATTATTATCGAAAGCGATTGATAAAGCAACATCTTTCCTATAGATTTCCTTAAGCTTTCCTTCCCATCACCATTCAAGCGTAACGCTCGACAACGAGGGTAACAAGACTAATTCCACGGTACTCGTTCCTCACAGTCTTAACAACCTCGCTGACCCATGCTGAGCCAGCAAGTGATGAGGATGGCAGGTCTTTCTCATTGGTTACTGACTACAAACATTATGTCTAGGCACTTTCAATTTAACCTGACCAGCTTTTGTCTGGAGATCCCTTTTATAGTGGCCTGCTCGGGTATCCTTGCGAGCTTCACTTCGCTCATATCTGCTGGCATTGCATAAGGCATCTGCTTCGGCATCAAGCATGGAATTGATTGTTTTTTCTACCGTTCCTCGAACAAGTTCCTCCAGATGATTCTGGATCTCAGTTTCATTAATCTCAATGACATTGCTCAATTTCTTTGTATAATCTTTTCGCATGGTGGTCTTTTCCTCTGGTTGATGGTTTGGTTTGGCGACTGCCAATTAACCATGTTGAGGCCACCTTTTCATTTAAATGTGCGAAAAATATTATACGTTATCTATATTTATTGTGATCGAAAGTTGGTAACGAGACTCCTTGAATAAAGATAATATGTCTTATTTGATAAAAAGGTTACAGGATGGATGATCTTTTTGTCAAAAGCACTTGTCAAATGGGACCGTTACCGTTCCGGGGTTATTTTCTTTTTTTTACAGGAGTTTATCCAAGCTATTACAAAGCCTTTAGCTCAAATCCAACAAAGAATAGTTATGTTTTAGTAAATGAATTAAAAAGTATGAATATAGAATTCATAGTTTTAGTTCAAGTAATTTAAGTAGATTTAATTTACGTCCTATTTTTTTACCTAGTATAAAAAAATATTTTAAGACAAAAAATGATATAGATATATTTATGCTTTGAAAAATAATTTATAAAAGAGAGATAATGGCAAGATAATTATGGATTTTATTTTTTATGTATCTTCTCATTTTGGCTACTATTATCAAAAAAATAAAAAAAATACCTTTTCCAAAAGTTAAATGATCGTATATGTCAAATATTGATACTGATAATATAATTTATAATAATAATTATGAAAATTCTATTTATTATTTAGAGTATTTAACATAAAAAAACGTTACAATTATATAAAGATATAGGTATTATATACAATACCTATATAATAATTACTGTTGATCATGCTGAAGAATTTAATGAAAATAAAAAAGGATGTTGTGGGCATAGTAGTAACTTTTCTAAATATCAAAGTTTAGTTCCTTTTGTAATGATAAGACCAAATGATAAAATGATGAAAATAGTTAATAAAGTATCTTTTCATGTAGATGTATGCCCAACTTTGTTGTAAGATATATTAAAGTGAAAAATGATCCTATTGATTATACAAATGGAAAAAATATAAATAATTTAGTTTTGTCTAGAAATACAATCCTCTCATCTTACTATGAAGATACATATTTGATAGACGATGTTATATATGAGAAAAATACTGGGAGAGTTTACAGGTGGAAAGATATGGAAAAAGTAAACAATTATTTGCCTAATACCAAAGAGTATAAAAGACTTTTAGAAGAACAGCAGATTTTCTTTGAGAAATAAGGTTTTTCTAGAAAAAATTGTTAATAAGTATTTTTCTGGCGTCTTCACCTCCCAATAAACTGGATATTTTATTGGGAGGTGGTCATTGAGGTTTATATATCCCGGACTAATCGCAGAACCCGGTTGTCGAAGTAAGTTGAGGCAGTCGTGTTTTACCTGAGTTCTTTTCTCGTACCAGAAAATCCGTTGGAAAGAGCTTCTGTCAAACCTAAACGATCATCCATATCTCTGATCAACAGTAATTCTCCGTCACTGGTTATCTTTCCACCGGTAAAATCGTGAAATCCACATGACTTGTCGAGGAGCCCGCTTTTTCACGATGCTGAAGGCAGATCATATCAGTCGCTTACATCGTCTGGTTGTTTGTTATATGCTTTGAGTTGCTTTTTAAAGACCGCATTTTTTTGTACAGTTTTTTCAGCCAGGGCTTGATGATAAAAAACAGGAGCACAAGAGCCGACAGCGTGTAGATAATTCCGTAGGTATGATCGGTTTCGGCATCAACCCAGCCGGCAATACTGAGTCCCAAACCAAGATACAACCAATTGACCGCCAGTCCGATCAACAATGAGCAACCCATGATGGACACGACATAAATCACCGCTGTCTTCTTGCCGAGCATTTTGGCGATAACCGTGATTGTTGCCATATTGGTTGCCGGGCCTGCAAGCAGAAATACCAGGGCCGCTCCCGGTGACAGTCCTTTCAGAGCGAGAGCTGCAGCGATCGGGGTTGAGGCCGTTGCACAAACATACAGCGGGGTTGCCAGTGCGATCATGACCACCATTGAAAAAGCACCACTTCCGAGAAAGGAATGAATAAACTCAGGTGAGATGAATACCGTTATGATTGCGGCAAGTCCAATGCCGAAAAGCAACCAGGGGCCAATTTCAGCGAGCAGGGTGCCGAAGGAAAAGGACATGCCTTTTTTGAGCTTATGAAGAGCCACCGCAGTTACAGATTTACCGGTAGACGGCGTTTCCACGGTGCCTCCGCAGCATATCGGGCCATTTTCGTTAACGGGAGCCATTGGCAGAACGGTTCCCGGACCGGGAGTCGTTACCGTTTTTTGTTTTGCTGCATCACGGTCACATAGATCAATGAGCAGGCCGGTCGTTAAAGCGGTTATAAATGCCGCCACCGGGCGGACAACGGTCATGATCGGATCAAGCAGTGCCCAGGTGACCGCTATCGAATCCACTCCGGTCTCAGGCGTGGAAATCATAAACGACGCCACGGCTCCTTTACTCGCTTTTTGTTGCCGCAGACCTGCGGCAGCGGGGATCACGCCACAGCTTCACAGTGGAATCGGAATTCCGAATAGCGATGCCTTCAGCGTCGATGACTTTTTTCTGCCTCCGAGATGCTTTTCAATAAAATCGCCCGGGATAAAGCCTTTCAACAGTCCGGCCACAAAAAAACCGAGCAATATAAAAAATGAGGATGCCAGCATAATTTCCCAATATGCGGCTATGATATGGAGCGTAATTGTTTTCATTTTTCCTTTTTATAAGATTGTTAATGTTTGTTATCTGCAATTTCCCTGGATATGCTCCAGGCCGTCTCGAAGCAGTTCACGCACATGGTCATCATCCAGAGAATAATAGACGTGTTTCCCCTCTTTCCTCGCTTTGACAACCCGGGTCGATCGCAAGACCCTGAGTTGATGCGATACAGCAGGTTGACTCGTTCCGAGCAAATCTACCAGGTCGCAAACGCATAACTCTCTGAGGTAAAGTGCCGCCAGAATCCTGATGCGACTTACTTCCCCAAAAACTTTAAAAAAACGCGCCAGTTCCTGCATCACATGATCCGTCGGAAGCTGATCCCTCAGTTCACTGATGTTTACCGGAGCATCACACTCAAAGTCTGGCATTGTTTCTCCTTTATTCAAAATAACATATGAACATGCGTTTATGTGTAACATGCTTAACCGGCAGATGCAATGAATATTTGCTTTCCATTTAAAATCCGGAAAAAGGGGCAATGATCTACGATAAGACCTGTTGTCCTGTTTTGTTTCCTTTATCTGGATAAAGAGAGGCGCAGGACAGGTCTGCTGCGTCAGTTTTTGAAGCTGTGTATTGGTGCCGGAATTCGTCCTCCCCAGGCGATAAAGCGGTTTGATTTACCGATGTTTCGAATCTCCATAACCGGGCTCGCCCCGAAAAGTCCACCGAAACTGATCTGTTCTCCGGCTTCTTTTCCGGGTACCGGTATCAGGCGTGCCGCTGTTGTTTTCTGGTTTACCATACCCAAGGCCATTTCATCGGCAATAATCGCAGAGATGGTGGCTGCATCGATTGATCCCGGAATGGCTATCATGTCAAGGCCAACGGAACAGACGCAGGTCATTGCCTCGAGTTTTTCGAGACAAAGGGCGTTGGTACCGACGGCTTCTGCCAGAACCGAATCCTCCATAACCGGGATAAAGGCACCGCTGAGACCGCCGACATTTTTTGACGCGAAGAGGCCCCCTTTCTTGACGGCATCGTTGAGCATGGCCAGAATGGCGGTTGATCCAGGGGCTCCAATTGCATCGACACCGAGAATGTGCAAGATCTCTCCAACGCTGTCGCCTACTGTTGGCGTGGGGGCGAGGGAAAGATCGACGACCCCGAACTCAATATCGAGCTTCTCTGAAACCTGTCTGCCGACCAGTTCTCCGCATCGTGTTACCCTGAAGGTTGTCTGTTTTATTTCTTCAGCGATTTCATCCAGAGGCAGCTGACGGCTGTTCCGTTCCGAAATCAGCCGTTCCAGGGCTCGGGCGATAACGCCTGGACCGGACACTCCGATGTTGAGTACCGTATCCGCCTCTTCCACGCCGTGGATGGCCCCGGCCATAAACGGGTTATCTCCAGGCTGATTACAGAAGACGACAAATTTTGCTGCCCCGAAACCGTTTTGAGCCGCTGTTGCTTCAGCAATGTCTTTGACGGCCTGTCCGGTGAGGGTGAGGGCATCCATGTTAATACCCTTTTGTGAAGAGGCGATGTTTATTGAGGCACAGACCTTTTCAGAGGTTGAGAGTGCTTCTGGAAGAGCGTGGATATATTCCCGGTCGCTTACTGTCATACCTTTTTCGACCTGAGCAGAAAAGCCGCCGAGAATATCGACATCGACATCGGTAGCCGCATGATCAAGTGAGATTGCCAGATTGACAAAGTCATCCCGGTTGAACCCGGCACCGATGAATGCGGCCGGAGTGATTGAGATACGTTTGTTGACTACAGGAATACCGAGTTTACGTGATATATCGTCACAGGTCGCAACAAAGGTTCCTGCCCGTTTTCTGATACGGTCAGCGACTCTGGTGCAGGTCTCTTTTGCTGATGAACTCCTGCAGTCCAGCAGGTTGATGCCCATCGTTACCGTTCGAACATCAAGATTTTCTTTCTGGATCATCTCGACGGTTGCGAGAATCTGGTCGGAACGTAACATAATCGCTCTCCTTCCGGTAATAGAGCCGGATGCTGCTTTTCAAAATGTAATTTCGTTGGTGACTTTGAATAAATCCTGATGCTGCATGACAATGCTGAGTCCACGTGAACTTCCGTATGTCATCAGTTCGTGTTGAATGTTGGTAACGGGGCCTGCCTTGCTCAGATCCAGTTGAAGTATCATCGTATATTTTCCAGCGGCTCTTGTCGTTGCCAGATCGAGAATGTTGATATTATGATGGTAGCAGAAAGAACTGATACCATGGACAATACCTCTTTTATTGTCGCCCTGGGCGGTGACAATATATATTTTATCTTCTGGTGCCTGGTTGATTTTCTGAATCGGTTCCGACATCTCCCTGACGCTGACGTTCAGCCTTGTCGGGCTGCTAATCTGTGAGATACGCGCCAAGATGTCTTTAGCGGTTACGTTGCGCTGAAATGAAGCGATGAGAATCATCGTCAGGTAGCCGTGAAGTATTGACTGATTGAGATCGGCAAGGTCGCCGTCGAATTCATGGATAGCTCCGGTTATATCAGCTATGATTCCCGGCCGGTCTTGCGACATGACCGAAATGATCATCTGTTTGTCCATAATTTCCTCTGCTGCGTGTCATTTTTTCGGATGAAACAGGGTGTCTGGTCTCGAGCCCTGTTTTTTCTTGATTATTGTAAAAGCCCCGTTTTTTATCTCGTTAGATAGCATTCGTATCGTGTCTTTTTTATGCGGACTATCCAGTAAGACCGACATTCGCACATTCTTGTCCGATAGGCGTGTGTCATGATACCGGAACGGTTTCTGCATATCCTATTATAAGAAAAAGATCATCGTATTTTTCTTTCTTGATCGGTAGATGATATAGATGAATATCTGGTCAGGGGCAGGGACGGTGTAATGTTTTTTCCGTGCATTGAAGGACTTCGATGGATCACCTCTTCAGGGAATGATCTTTCCCGAAAAATGACCTTTTATTCTTATCCTGTTTCTAAAACGAATTGCGGCTGTTGACATCAGTTTTTTTCGTATACTGTAACCGCCCGTTCACCAGAATGTCTGGTTGAACATCGCTGCGCTGATTGGACAAAAAAGTGGGCATTTTCAATCTGAGCCGGTTAAAATATGTGTTCGCTATTTGTTCTGCAGCAGAAATTGCATTAGATAATGAAAGGGAAGAATTCTGGAAGTGAATAGTTTCGGTTTGCCCGATAGTCTGGTATTGCTTTTGTGCGGCTTTGTTTGGATCAACCGTTTGAAAAATGGAGCCGGTTATCAGACATGAGGTGCTTTACCTGGTGATATGAAGAAAACAAAGTTTATAGAAGCGTTAACAGAGGGAGAGTCGGTTGCTGATCTGTTTATGGTAAAGACTGCCAGACTCGGTGAAACCAGAACCGGCAAGGCCTATCTGGCTTTGACCCTTGGAGACAGAAGCGGGGAGATAAATGGACCCGTGTGGGAAAATGCTGAAAAACTGAAAGATGTTTGCAAACCTGGAAATGTGGTGCAGATACAGGGACAGGTCCAGGTCTACCGGGATAGTCTTCAATTACGAATAGAAAGGGTTTTACCGGTTGATGCCGATTCCTGTGACCTTGGGCTTTTTATCCAGAGCAGCAGACGGGATCAGGCTGCAATGGAAGAGGAATTGCAAAAACTGGTTCGAGGGATCAAAAACCCGTATTTAAAGAGTCTTCTGGACAGAATTGTCCGGGGAGCTGAAACGGGAGAACAATTCCAGTTGTCTCCTGCCGCGAAGGGGCTTCATCATGCCTATCATGGAGGATTGCTCGAACATTCGCTGTCAGTGGCAACGGTAGCCTCAATGCTGGCCTCCCATTATCCGGGGATCGACCGGGATCTTGTCGTGGCAGGAGCCTTGCTGCATGATATTGGCAAAATTTCAGAACTTGATCATAACAGTGGTGTCGTTGATTACACCGATATTGGCAGATTGAAAGGACATCTGGTTATCGGTTGTGAGCTGATTGGCAGGGAGGCCGCTCTCGTTCCCGGTTTTCCGGAATCATTGCTTACCAAATTGCAGCATCTGATATTGAGCCATCATGGCCGACTGGAGTTTGGTTCTCCGGTAGTTCCGATGACCCCGGAGGCAATTCTGCTCAGCTTTATTGACGATCTCGATGCAAAAATGAATCTGTTTGAACAATTACGACGGAAAATGAAAACGAAGGAGTGTCATTGGAGTGAATACCAGCGCAGTCTTGATCGGTTTCTGTTGTTGTCACCGATCGAAGAGGCCGATGAAAAAAAGGAATCCATTCCTGTTGAGCCTGCCCGGTCCGTACGGCAGCACCGTCTGTTCTGAACAGGGATGTATCCGTGAAAGGTCAGATGAACCCATATACCTTTGCCGCTGTTACGGGTCAGGAAAAAGCGAAAAAAATTCTTGCACGGGTCTCTGAATCCGGACGGCTCGCTCATGCCTATTTGTTTCGTGGTCCTGACGGTGTCGGAAAACGCTTATGTGCTGGTGTCTTTGCCGCCGGAATCAATTGTCGTACACCCTCTTCAGAGGGAGGTTGTGGCCACTGTCCGTCATGTTTGAAATACGTGTCAGGAAACCATCCGGATATTGTGCTGGTTGCTCCTGAGAAAGGGACGATCAGAATAGACAGGATCAGGGCGCTCTGTCAGTCACTTGCGTATCCTCCATACGAGTCAGAGACCAGGGTGGTGATTATTGAAGATGTGCATACCATGCGCGGCGAGGCTGCCAACAGTCTGTTGAAGACGCTTGAAGAACCTCCTCCGGGTAATTTGCTCATTTTGACCTCTGAGTCAAACAGAGAGGTTCTTGCGACCATTGTGTCCCGCTGTCAGATTGTTCCGTTTTTCGGGCTGAGAGTTCGTCAAACAATTGATGTGATCAGAGCCAATGATCCGGGGATTGGCGAGACAGAGGCGGAAATGCTTGGGCGTCTGACCGAAGGCAGTCCGGGCAAGGCCCTGCTGTTAAAGGAGAAAAAGCTTGTCCGGGTCTGGGAGTCGGTGATTGCTGCGGTTGAACAGCCGGTTAAGGAGGCCTCTGCAGAGGTGTTGCTGGCTGAGGCTGAGAAGATTGCGGCGTTAAAGGAGGATATTGTACACCTGCTGGGTCTTCTTCGCATCTGGGTTCGGGATCGAATGCTCAGAGATGCCGGGTCGGGCGATATTGATCAACCGTTAGAGCGTTTTCGTCTCAAAGCCATTGACCAGGCTGAACGTGAACTGGCGCGAAATTGTAATCGTACACTGGTCTCTGAAGTACTCCTTTTTAATTTACAATCTCCCCGCCCTCGGTTATTCTTTTGATTTGGCTCTAAAAAGGGATATACGATCCTTTCATCCGGCGGTGATCTGGATTGGAATCAGGCGGAATCGTACCAGTTACTGGCAAGAACAGATAATCTGGAGTCGTTTTACGTCCTGGAGAAAGATAATTGCGTGGTTGGTGTACGGGGAATCGTTATGGATTCAGAGGTAGAGAGCGCTCAGCAGGAAAGGAATGTGAAAGATAAGGAAACCTCTGGTGATGAAAGGCGGTTGTTCTATCGGATACGGTTTCGTGATGACGGACAGGAGTTTACTGGCGGCACGAAATTGAAAAATCTGAAAAAGGGTGATTCAATCATGATCAAAACGGATCATGGCCTTGAACCCGCGTCCATCTCTGGTCTGGCACCCGTTTGTCTTGATGAAGAATTCTTCGCAAGAAAAGTGAGTTATGAAATTTTCCGGCGCCCTACACCGGAAGAGGAGCGCCGTTTTGAAAATCTTCCCGTTCATGAACATGCGGCATTTGACACCTGTGTTGGTCTTATTGCTAAACATCAATTGGTTATGAACTTGATTCGAGTTGAGAAGTTTTTCAACGGATCGAAGATGATTTTTTATTTTACCGCAGAAAACCGGGTCGATTTCAGGGCCTTGGTCAAGGATCTGATACAGGAATTCAGAACCAGGGTAGAGATGCGGCAGGTCGGTGTTCGCCATGAAACAAAAATGCTTGGTGGGCTCGGTACCTGCGGCAGGGTACTCTGCTGTTCTTCTTTCCTGAAGAAATTTGATTCCGTTTCAATCAAGATGGCAAAGGAACAGGACCTTCCATTGAATCCAACGAAGATTTCAGGGGTCTGCAACCGGTTGTTATGCTGTTTGACATATGAATATGAGACCTATCGAAGACAGCGAAGAAAATTGCCTAAGCTTGGGCGCAAAATAAAAGTGGATGATCAGGTTTTTCGGGTGAAACGGCAAAACCCCTTGTGGCAGAGCATTGTTGTCAGCAAGGCAGATGGAGAGGAAAAACTACTGCAGAAAGAAGAATGGCAGGGGTTTGAACGGTTGAAAGGCGAGAAGAAAATAAGAAAAAAGAGAAACGAGATACCAAAACAGGAACAAACAGAATAGAACAGCAGGGAATTCCGTTTCACGTAACTGCTTCCAGGGACAGATAAAAAGAACGATGACCACTTATATTACCACACCGATTTATTACGTTAATTCCCAACCGCATCTTGGACATGCCTATACGACAATTGTTGCCGATACTTACAATCGCTTCAGAAGGCTGTGTGGGGAAGATGTCCGGTTCCAGACCGGAACAGATGAACATGGTGATAAAATAGTTGAAGCTGCAGAAAAGGAGGGTCTCAAACCCCGTGAATATGTGGATAAGATCTCACGTCTGTTCCGGCAAACCTGGCCGTTGCTGAATGTTGCCTGTGATCGATTCATTCGAACCACCGATGAGGATCATATGAATCTTGTTCGTGTGATTCTGCAGAGGGTCTATGATGGCGGAGATATCTATTTCGATCGATATTCTGGTCTTTATTGTACGGGATGTGAGCGTTTTCTGATTGAACGGGAGTTGGTTGACGGCAAATGTCCGGATCACCAGGTAGTACCCAGGGAAATTACGGAACAGAATTATTTTTTCAGGATGTCGCGTTACCAGCAGCAACTGATTGATCATATCAAAAACAATCCTGAATTCATAACGCCTGAACGATACCGCAATGAAGTCCTTTCCTTTCTGGAGGAACCGCTTGAGGATCTCTGTATATCGAGACCCGTCAGTCGTCTTGACTGGGGAATCCGGCTGCCATTTGATGACCGGTATGTCACCTATGTCTGGTTTGACGCGCTGATCAATTATCTTACCGGTATCGGCTATCCTGACAGTCCCGATTTTAAACGATTCTGGGAAGGCGCTGAGCACTTGATTGCAAAGGATATATTGAAACCCCATGCCATTTATTGGCCGACCATGCTGATGGCAGCCGGGGTACCATTGTATAAGAAACTGCATGTTCACGGTTACTGGAATGTTGATGAGACCAAGATGTCAAAGAGTATCGGCAATGTTGTCAGACCGGCGGAACTGGTTGATGCTTACGGGACCGATACGCTTCGTTATTTCACCTTGAGAGAGATGTCTTTTGGCCTTGACGCCTCTTTTTCAAGTGAGGCTATCGTTGCCAGGAAAAATGCAGATCTTGCCAATGACCTCGGAAACCTGTTTAGCAGATCAGTATCGATGGTGAATAAATATTGTGATGGTATGGTGCCGGAACCCGCTGATACTGATGGAGACAGCGAGCTTGAAGAAACAGCTGCCGTAATGCTTGAGAAATATCGGAAAGCCTTTGGTGATTTCCAGTTTCACAAGGGGTTGATGGCGATCTGGGATTTCGTCAGTATGGCTAACCGCTATATTGTTCAGAATGAACCGTGGGCATTAGCCAAAAATGAAGCATCCCGGCCGCGGCTGAATACAGTCATATATCATCTGATGGAGAGTCTCCGGCTGCTCTGTCTGGTATTACGACCGGTCATGCCGGAAACGGCTTCCCGAATGCAGTATGGACTTGGACTGGCTGAAGACGATAAAACAGTTGTGTCGCTTCCCGATGGAGAAACCTGGGGCTTACTGGTGCCGGGAACGGTATTGAACCGGATCGATGTCCTGTTTCCGCGGATAGATGTCAGAAAGGAAAAGGCAGCAAAGAAAGAGCAGACAAAGAAAAAAGAATCTGGAGTAAAAGAAGGGGGGCGTGAAGGTGAGCTGGAAGGGGTTATTACCTTTGAACAGTTCCAGAATGTTGAGCTGAGAGTGGCTCGTGTTGTTCATGCAGAAAGAGTACCGAAATCTGATCGATTGCTGAAACTGGAAATTGTTGTTCCCGAAAATCGGACGATTGTTGCCGGCATTGCCGATTTTTATCAGCCTGAAGAGGTTGTTGGTCGTTCTGTTATTGTTGTCGCCAATCTGAAGCCGGCCCAATTGATGGGGGTAAGGTCACAGGGCATGATTCTTGCTGCAAAAACAAAAGGCGAGGATGGAAAGGACCGGCTCGTGCTGGCCAGTGTTGCCGGGGATGTCGAGCCGGGGAGCAGGGTTGCATAGAATGAGGTGAGATGACATGGTTTTTACAAGCAGTTTTTTGATCAACATTCTTGATATTTTCAGTTTTATCTTGCAGGTCTACAGCTGGATTATAATCGGGCGGGTTATTGTTTCATGGGTTAATGCCGATACCTATAACCCCATTGTCCGGTTTATTTATGATGTTACAGAGCCGGTAATGGGGCGGATAAGAAGATTTTTTCCCATCAGCTTCAGTGGTCTTGATTTTTCTCCGGTCATTGTCTTTATCGGAATCTGGTTTGTTCAGGTGATCATCAGTTCAATGCAGGATCAGATCAGGTATTGGGTTAATTAGCCAGAATTACTCAATATAATGTTTATCGAACTGGAGGTTCTTTATGGCAATTACTCCACAGGCAATCAAGGATCAGGAATTTCAGTCGAAATTCAGGGGGTATGATACCGTTGAGGTGAAAGCGTATCTTGAACTCGTTGCCGAAGATTTTTTTGAGCTTCTTGAAAAAGTGAGGCAGCAGGGTGAAGAGATTGAAGCATTGACCCAGGAACAGGATCTGCTCAGGAACGTGAATGAAAAAAATGAAGCAGAGCTTGAAAAAGCGCTGAGTACCATTGAGGTTATTCGAGAGGAGTCTATCGAGAAAGATAAAGAACAGCTGGAACTTCAGAAAAGAATAGATGAACTGCAGGTTGCCCAGGCCGATTTTGAAGAAGAACGCAAGGAGTTTGAAGAAGAAGTCAGTGTGGCTGAAGAGCGAGTCTCTGAAATAGAGGCAACGCTTCGAAAGCGTGAAAATGAAGTGGATGGACTACGGGGCAAGATACAATTACTTGAAGAACGTGTCCAGGAACTCAAGAATGGAGAAATTGATTTCAAAAGGACCATCGGGGTAGCTCAGCAATTCGCGGACAGTTTGAAGCAAAATGCCCGGGATAAAGCGGAAAAAATTCAGCGAACCAGTGAAGAAAAGGCATCGTGTCTTCTACAAACGGCAAGAGAAGAAATTGAGCGGTTGCGTCAAGATGCGTTTCGGGAGCTTTCACGATTACCGGCGGAAATAGAGAAACTCAATGAACAAAAACGTGCTGTCCGGGAAGAATTGCGGATGTTGCTGACCGGATATCTTGAAAAGGTGGAGTCCGTTACGGTCACTGAAGCTGCGGTGAAACAATACAATTATGATGATCTGTTCCAGAAAATAACGGTCCCTGATATTGATACGGCAGTTGAGCAGCCGCTGGTCGATGTTGAGGATGATATCATACCGGAAGACGAGTTGGAAACAGGGGTTGATGATCTTGCCGGTATTGATTTGAGTTTACCAATTCCGGATGATATCGTTTTTGAGAAAGAGGATGAAGCCGAGAATGAAAATGCCGATTTACGAAATAAACTGGCTCAAGGTGGTGTTGCCTATCTCAGTGACGGGTAATGCCGTGTCTTGAATGTGCAGGGTGGTTTATTGACTGTGCTCACTATTTCAGAAACCAGTGAAGGAAATAGCTGCCTGGATATTTATGTGCAGCCCCGTTCATCTCGAAACAAAATTTGTGGTATTCACGGGAGTGCGTTGAAGATAGCCGTTACTTCACCACCGGTAGACGGCAAGGCTAATGAGGCATTAACGGCTTTTCTGGCAAAAGAACTTGGTATGCCGCGGCGAAAAATTTTTATTGAATCCGGGATCAGATCGCGGAGGAAAAAGATTGTTTTTACCGGTATTGGCAGAGAAGAGCTTGTGGGAATACTGAATAGTTTTATATAATTATCTGATCTGTTCCAGGAAGTCGGACACGAATAACCTTGGAACCATTGAGAAGAGGGACCGTTGTGCTGGACGGAAAGACGTACCTGATTGGCAATTGGAAATGCAATAAGGGGCTTGACCAGGTCTATTCCTGGTTCGATACGTTTGCCCGCTGTTTCCAACCGGTGGCGGGACTGGAGGTCCTTATCGCTCCACCGATGATCTGGCTGGGGCAGTGTCGTGACTATATTGCAGAAAAGAACATTGCTGGTTTGGGGCTGGTTGCCCAGGATCTGTCACCATTTCCTTCTGGAAGTTATACCGGTGCCGTTTCGGCTGATATGATTAAAGGGATTGCCCGGTTTGCTCTTGTCGGCCATTCGGAGCGTCGACGCTATTTTCATGAAACGTCTCAGGATGTGACGAACAAGGTCAGCGAAGCAGAAGATGCAGGGATTACCCCTGTTGTCTGTGTCGATAAAGCATATGCCATGTCACAATTGGTCGCACTTAATGCGTTGAACGGCGAAAGAATGATTATTGCCTATTGTCCGACCGGGACGTTGGCTTATCGGGAGCCGGAATCCATTGAATCGGTGACAGAGGCGGTGTCATTTCTTTCCGGTATTGTTGCCGGTCAGCCAATCGTCTATGGTGGAGCGATTACCGCTGGTAATAGCAGGCGTTATCGTGATGTTGATGGACTGTCCGGGCTTTTTGTTGGAGCTGCATCCCTTGATGCGGAAGAATTTTGCAGGATTTGCAGAAATTTCTCTGTCTGAAAAGCCCTGCTACCTCCCTTTATTTCTTTTTCTCTTTTTCGGGAGAATAAATGAAGCGATGAATCCGGTTGAGTAAAGAGCTGCCAGTACCAGGCCGATGATCCCCAGGATGCCGAGAAACCCCTGTTTCGCAGAGAGTCGATCGGCGAGAATAAGAATAGAGGAGCCGACAATGAGTGCGGCGATAATCATTGCCATTCCCATCATCCGGCTTGATAAATCAATTTTGGCGGCCAGATGTTCGATCCTCATCAATTCCAGATTAAGGGTAAAACGGTGGTGTCTGCCGTGGTCGAGAAATCGCTGGATATCATGGGGAATATCTTCAAGTAAGAGGAGATAGTTAACGATCGTTTTCTGCAGCCGTTTTCTGATTGCCGAGATACCATAACGGTTTGTTACCACTTCTTCAATCTCCGGTTCAACGTGGGCGAGAACATCAAAAGAGGGGGCAATCTCGGCAGCAACCCCTTGAATGGTGGTCAATGCCTTTACCAGCAACAAGAGATCGCTGGGGCAGCGTATTTTGTACTGCTGGAGCATAGTGAAAAAATCGGTCAGCAGGGCCGCGATGTCAATATTTTTTAGTGTGGTTTCCTGTACCTGGTTTATCAGGTGCTGAAGTTCTGCCTGAAAGTCACGCCGTTCAGTAATTGCAGGGTCGACATCGGTCAGTTCAATAATAACCCGGCAGATACGGTCAATATCTCCCTTGATCACTCCGGCAATAAGGTCTACCAGTTGTTCCGCCGTTTTTTTGTCGAGATGTCCGGTGGTCCCGCAGTCAATAAAACAGAGTTTTCCGTTTTTTTGCAGGAATATATTGCCGGGATGAGGATCGGCGTGAAAAAATCCGTATTTTAAACATTGTTTGAAAACAGCTTTTGTGGCGTTGGCGACAATTTTGTGTCTGAGTTCAAGGGGAAGATCATCATAAATGACTGCTGAAAGGGGTGTTCCCCCTACTTCTTCAAGGGCAAGAACATTGCGTGTTGTTGCCTGCCAATATACTTTTGGAAACTGAACTTCCGGGTCATTCTCAAAATATCGTCTCAACCGGCTGGTTGCCTGCCCTTCCTGGATCAGGTTGGTTTCTTTGAGCAGTTCCCGTGAAAACTCGTTGGCAACTTCTATCGGGCTGTAACCAAGATCTGTAAAGTATTGTTCGACGATCTGAGCGAGCCCTTCGAGCAGGGATACATCTTCCTCGATGCGCTGACGATTGCCTGGACGCAGAACTTTGACAACAATGTGTTCGCCGGTCATGAGTTGTGCTCGATGGACCTGTGCTATTGAAGCCGCCGCCAGAGGCTTTTCCTCTATGCCTGCGAAGAGCAGCTCCAGTCTTCCTGGAAATTCAGCTTTCAAGAGATCATGAATCTTCTGAAATGGAACGGGTGAAACATCGCTTTGAAGGCGGGAAAATTCTTCTGCCCATTCAGGCGGGATCAGATCCGGGCGGGTTGACAGGATTTGACCGATTTTGATGAATGTCGGGCCAAGTGTCTCCAGTACCATTCTTGCCCTGACCGGTCTCGTTAAACTCTTGTATTGCTGAGGCGGTACTGATTCTATTTCTTTTTTTTCCAGTAGTTTCAATAAACCGGTGTCGGAGATAAATTCGCGAAAACCGAATTTTGACAGGACCTTGATGATTTCAGCGAGTCGTTTGGTGTTTTTAACCGTTTTCTTGATTGACAGGATATTCATGACTCAAACCCTGTTTTTTTAGAGATTATGAGGCGATAATCGTTAGAATCGCATCGTTATGCTCGCAGCTGTGGCTCAGTTCTTTTTGCCATTCTGTCAGAACGTCTGAGCTCCAGTCAAGTTCTTTTTGAGACCATATGTCGTTGGCATCTGGCATGCAATCATCCATGAAATTTATGGTTTCCTGGGGGGGGTGAGTATCTGGTGACAGGTGCAGGTGGGATAAAAAATCGGCAATCTGGAGAATTGCCGGCATGGTTTTGTTTGCAGATTTTGAAGGCAGATGGTGATAACGGATACCGTTGAGTAATGGTTTGGGAAACAGCCAGCGATTCAGGAGCCGGTAGCCAACTTCATCATGGCCGATGGAAAAGAGTTCCTGTTCCCTGATAAACGATTGCCGGTACGGGAGGCCTGTCTGATCGATAATCCCGGAGTGTTCTCCACCGAGAACCATCAACATTGCCAGTTTGCCGATGTCATGGATCAGTCCTGCGATGAAATATTCGCTTGGTGACAGGTGCAGTTTCTCTGCGATCAGTTTTGCTGCGAGTCCACAGACAAAACAATGTTTCCAGAAGTCTTCGATCATCTCTCTGTTATTGTTTTTAAGTCCTTTGAATGAATTGAACACAGCTTTACCAAGCACGATATTTCTTATCTCATCAAACCCGAGGACCATGACCGCCTTTTCGAGGGTATTGACCTGTCGCGGTAGACCAAAAAATGCCGAGTTTGCTATTTTCAGTATGGTCGCGCACATCGATTGATCCGGCAGCAGCGCTTTCATCAGGTCTTCAGCCGAACTTTCCGGGTCGGCGGTAATATTCATTATTTCTGAAACAATCGCCGGCAATGATGGCAGGGCATCAATATGGTCAATGATTCGATGGGTGGTTTGTCCGTTCATGAAAACAGGTGTGAAAATGATTTCTGTATTTGGTTGATCGATTTGTCCAATCTGTCTTTTTCAACATCGAGTATCTGCTTGTTGCCGATCAGCTCCAGAACGTTTACCACCAGTTCGGGATCGAATTGGGTGCCGGCGCCTTTTGTCAATTCTTCGATGATTTTTTCCGGTTTCAGTCTGGGTCGATGGGGACGATCCGAATTCATCGCGGCAAGAGCGTCTACAATGTTGAAAATACGGGCCCCAAGGGGGATCTCTTCTCCTTGCAGCCCTTCCGGATAACCGGTGCCGTCAAACCGCTCACTATGATGAAGCAGAACTGCCCGTTCATGGGCGAAATATTCGAACATTTCTGTTATTTCTATAAGCTTGCACGGGAAATCGTTCATCAATTCCCGTTCATCCTCAGAAAAGAGCTCTTTTTTGTTGATCAATTCATTGTGCAGCAAAAAACGGATCGAGGTGTGTAAGGTGATCGCATTCTTGAATGTCTGAATAATCGGCGGTGGTAATCGCATATAGTTGCCGAGTAATTCAGTGTATTCCCTTACATTTTTGATATGATGCTGATTGTTTTCACCGGCGATGTCTTTTGCCAGTAACTGGAGAGAATCTATGGCAGAAGAGCGTGTCTTGTCGAGGATTTTTGTCAGATTCTCCTTCAGAGAAACAAGCGTTGGCATTGTACCCGGTTCAAAAGCGAGGGGTTGATAAATGATACTTCGGTTTCTTCCTTCTGATTTTGCTGTGAACAGGGCCTTTTCTGCCATTGCAATGAGTTCGTCGGGATCATCCGGGTTGTGCTCGATTAAAGAGACGATGCCGGCAGAGAAGGTAACATGGCGGTTTGCATTGTTTTTGGAAAAAGGCTTGTTTTCGAGGTTGTTTTTTAAGGTTTCGGCAAGATCAAGGGCTTGTTTTGTATTTGTTCCCGGAAGCAGGACAAAAAAGGTCTCACCACTGAAACGAAAACAACTGCCTCTTTCCTGGGAAATAATGGTTGTCAGTCGAGCTGCGAAGTCGTTCAGTACAAAGTCGCCATATATTGTTCCCGCTGCCTTATTGATTTCGTAAAAATAATCGAGATCGATAAGAATTGCTGACAATTCTTTATTGTTTACTGAAGCCTCGGAGAATTTTTGTGGCAGTACCTTGTTAAGATGCTTTCTGTCGAACAGACCGGTCAGGCCATCGCGCATTGCCAGAATATCAAGATACAGGATATGTTCTTCGGTCGATTTCTGAAGGATTTCAATCTTTTGTTCCAGGTTGGCAATATGTTGTTCCTGATTTCTGATTGACCGGTGGATGGCTGCAAACGATTGTAATGATTTCAGATGACTCGTGATCTCTTGGGTGTCCGGTTTGTTTGAGCAGAAAATAACCATTTCCGGACGGGTCTCACTGCTCATCAGTTCTGGTTGTTCCGGTCCTGCCCAGAGCAGTGGTGTCTTGTCTGGAAAACGATAGTCCGAACAGAAGCCAGCAACATTTTCTTCTGGTGGTTCGACAATGATTATGTCAAACTTCGGCTCTGCTGCCATTGAAGAGAAATCAACGGTATCGGTACATTCGATAAGCCGATAGCCGCCGTCTACCAGTCTTTGTCGATTGACTATTGGGTCTGATTGACTGGAATTTACCAGTAGGATGGTTAGTTCGGCCGGTTCAGGAATGTCAGGATAATTAAAGGTTTGCATGATTTAAACGTATTATACTACAATAAGTGTATAATACCGGAGGGGAAAGTACAAGTTTCTGAAAAAAAAAGTGGTTGCCGCCGGAAAAACGGAAAGACCGTTTCCTGGACAGGCTTTTTCAGCTGGAGACATGGTTTAAGCGTGGCTGAAAGGAATACATTTTTCGATTTTTGGCGATAATATGTCCTATTCTGAATCGCGGGGGGAAGTTGCCGCATATATAAAAGAACGATCTGATATTGTTGAAATAATCGGTGAGCATGTGAATCTGAAAAGGACAGGTGTCCGCTATCTTGGACTCTGTCCCTTTCATGATGAAAAGACCCCTTCTTTTTCTGTTCATTCTGGCCAGCAGTTTTTTTATTGTTTCGGCTGTGGCAAGTCCGGAGACGTCTTTTCTTTTATGATGGAGTATCATCACCTCGATTTTCCGTCTGCAGTGAAGGCGTTGGCCGAGCGTTATCAGATTGAATTGCCGGAACGAAAGAAAACGCGAAAACAGCTTGAGCAGGATCATCGCCGGAAAAAGATGTATGAGCTTAACCGGAAAACGGCAGTGGTCTACCAGTCTTATCTGAACGATTCTCCCCGGGGAGACCTGGCCAGAAGCTATCTTGAAAAAAGAGGGATTTCCTCTTCATTGCAGAAGAGATATCAGCTTGGTTTTGCTCCGTCTCCGGACGTTGCAGGCTGGAATTTTCTTGGTGGCAAGCTCGATGCTGCAGAAAAAAAGCTTGCTGTCGAGTCCGGGCTTCTGGTCAAGAAGGAAAAGGGGGGAACCTATGATCGCTTCCGTGGGCGTATCATTTTTCCTGTTATTGACTTGCGCGGACGGGTTGCCGGCTTTGGCGGCCGGACGATTATTGATGAAAAGGCCAAATATATTAATTCTCCGGAAAGCCTGGTTTACCATAAAGGTCGGATGCTTTTTGGACTTTATCATCAGCGCGATGAGATCCGAAAAAGTGGTCGGGCTGTCCTTGTAGAGGGAAATTTTGATCTGTTGTCGCTGGTTGAGAAGGGGTTTGGTCATGTTGCTGCTCCACTTGGAACCGCGTTAACCCGGGAACAGATTCGTCTGCTCAAACCGATGGCAAAAGAGGTTGTATTGCTTTTTGACGGTGATTCTGCAGGAATAAAAGCGGCCCTGCGGACGGTTCCCCTCTTTCTGGCAGAGCAGGTAAATGGGCGTGTTGCTGTTTTACCGGATCGGCATGATCCCGACACCTATATTCGGGAATTCGGCAGGGAAGAACTTGTGAATCTGGTTGAAAATAGTGAAACATTACCTGAGTTTGCTGTATCGTGGCTGGTAGATGAGTATGGACTTTCGCTTGGTGGTAAAGGCAGGATCGTTGAGGAGTTGAAACCATTAATGGCTGCCGCATCTTCATCACTGCAACGTTCAGTTATGGCTGGACATTTTGCCGAAATCCTTGGTGTTGAACCGGAAGTGTTGCTGGAAAAAAGACCGCCTGTGGTGATGAGGGAACGTGAATCCGTTGCCTTTCAGAGTGAGAACGAGATTGGTCAAAAACCTCTGAAACCACTTGATATACCGTTAAAAAGTCTGGTTAATCATATGGTTTTGTACCCTGGCCATTTCCCCGTCCTGCGGGATGCCGGTCTGGAGGCGGTACTGGAGGGAACCGTCGCTGAAGTGATCTGTCTGCAGCTGGCGATTCTTTGTCAGAACGGCTTGACAACCCTGCAGCCGGAAGACCTTTTGACAGCATTGCCGGATGGAGAGGAGCGAACCCTTGTTGCTGAAATTCTGAAACATGCAAATCAGGTAAAACCCGGCGAAGATACCTTTCAGGACGAGACTGATGAGTTGCAGGCGTTTCTTGCGTGGTTAAGGCGTGTCCGTCTTGAAAAAGAGTCCGATACGATTGTTGCACGCTTGCTTGATGCCCAGAAGAATAATGATTTCAATGAAATGAAAGTGTTGCTGGAGCGAAAGACCAGGATTGATGCGGAGCTCAAGGGCTGAAAGGGCCTGGGGTGGTTGCTCTGGTTGTTTGTAACCGGTGAAAAAAACAGAACTAATTATTGATTTTAGTAGACGTATGCTCTATTAATAGTTATATCCGATAGTCGGAAGTGGTTATATTTGTGTTGTTTAGGAGTCGTGATAGGATATAATACACAAGGTAAGGGGATACGATGGCTGTAAACAAACAGCACGATCAGGACAATAACGACTACGAAAGCGAAAAAGAGTATCTCGAGGAAGAAGAATCTCCTGTTTGGGATTTGACCGGTATCTTTGACTCTATGGAGGAGGATGTCCCGGTGTTTCTGCCGGAAGATGTTCCTGAAGACAGACGGGGAAAGGATCGGAGAGACCGTCGGGCGGCACCGTTCGGTGATCGGAGACAGGGGGAGCGGAGACGTTTTCCCCGGTCGACGGGAAAGGCTGGTATCCATTCCGCAGATCCAATGAACATCTATCTCCGTGAGATGGGAAACCTGCCATTATTAAGTCATGAAGAGGAGTTGAAACTGGCCCAAATGATGGAGGAAGGGAAATTCAAGGTGCAGAGTGCCGTACTTGCCACCTCGCTTGCCATTCCGGCATTAAAGGAATTGGTGATGGCTCTTGAATGTGGAAAGTCAAAAATTGTTCAGATTGTTGCCGGAATCCCTGATAATCAACCGGCCCAGATTCGACGTGAGCAGGCAGCATTTTGTGCTGCCGTTGACAAGGCGGTTGAACTGGATAGCCAACGGGAAGAACTGCTTGAAAAGTTACGGGATGACTGCCTCGATGAGGCTGCTTTTCAGAAGCTGCGCAGCGATGTATTTGCCATTGGTGCCGACATCGCTTCTCTGTTCAGGGGAAAGATGCTTTGTCAGGAATGTGTCGGCTCTATCGTTACAGGGGTAGACGAGCTGGCGAGACGTTTCCGGCATGTTCTTGTGGAAATGGTCAAACAGCAGAAACTTGCCGATTCCGGTGAAGGTAAGGAAACCGCTCTGTTTGAAGCCATTGAGAAGCGGGTGAATCGTAAATTTATTGCTGAATCCGGTTTTGATGCGGAATGGCTGAAAAATGTCGATGCGGAGATTGAGGCGGGAAAAGATCTGATCAGGCATGCCAAAAAGTCGCTCGTACAGGCAAATTTGAGACTGGTTATTTCCGTATCGAAAAAATTCGTCAATCGCGGGCTGCATTTTTCAGACCTGATTCAGGAGGGTAATATTGGCCTGATGAAAGCGGTTGAGAAATTTGACTATCATCGCGGCTATAAATTCAGCACTTATGCGACATGGTGGATACGTCAAGCTATTACCCGGGGAATCGCAGATCAGGGTCGGACAATCCGTTTGCCGGTTCATATGATAGAGACGATCAACCGGCTGTTACGTGTTTCAAAGGATTTTCTTCTGGAAGAACATCGTGAACCAACCCCTGAAGAGATGGCTGAACAGCTTGGGACTGAAGTAGCTAAGGTTAAATCGGCACTCAAGATTGCCAAGGATGCAATATCGCTTGATACGCCGGTCGGAGATGATGGAGAGACCTTTCTTGGAGACTTTATTGAAGATCAGGATAAACCGGGCCCCCAGGAAGTGACGATGACGTCAAGTCTGCGGGAATGTCTCAATCAGGTGATGAACTCTCTGGCACCCCGTGAGGCCAAGGTTTTACGGATGAGGTATGGTATCGATGTGGAGTATGACTACACCCTTGAAGAAGTCGGGCGCTGTTTTGAGGTGACGCGGGAGCGGATTCGGCAGATTGAGGCTCAGGCGATAGAAAAACTGAAGCATCCGTCACGGATGGATGAATTGAAAGTGTTTATGACGGATTGATGTGATCGGCGAAGGCTGGCTGGTCGTGAAAAGCCGTTCTGCCGACATAGCAGAACGGCTTTTTCGTTCTGTTTTGGAGAAGTATTCGGGGTATGGATGAAAAAAGGGCGTGTATAGCATTAAGTATTGCTTCGGGTCTTGGACCGGTTGGTGTTGGGCATCTGCTTGAAATATATGGTACTGCCCGTTCGGTTCTGAAAGCCGCTGCCCGGGGCCTGCCAGACAATATCGGTTTGAACAAAGGACAGTATGCCGCATTATCAGATGTTGGCTTGCTCACTGACCGGGCCGACAAGGAGATGAGACGGCTTGAAGAATGTGGTGGAGAGGCTGTCGTTTTCTCTGATGACGCGTATCCCGACCTTTTGGCGGAAAGCTACAACCCGCCGTTTGTTTTGTATACCTGTGGTGATCGGTCTTTACTTTCGCGTCCATCGGTTGCGGTCATTGGCTCCCGGGCGGCGACGAAATATGGCCGAAGGGCTGCTTTTTCGATCAGTGCCGGTCTTGCAGAAAGGGGGGTGGCGGTGGTTTCAGGTCTGGCGGCAGGTATTGATGCTGAAGCGCATAGCGGTTGTTTGTATGGCCGTGGAAAAACGATTGCTGTCCTTGGCTGCGGGCTTGATACGGTTTATCCGCGGTCAAACCAAAAACTCTACATGGAGATTGCAGACAAGGGCCTTCTGGTTAGTGAATATCCTTTGGGGACCAAACCTGAACCGTTTCGGTTTCCGGCCCGCAATCGCATTATTGCCGGGTTGAGTCTCGGTGTTGTCGTTGTTGAGGCTGCCCGTAAGTCAGGTTCGCTGATAACCGTGCAATATGCCCTTGATGAAGGGCGAGAGGTGTTTGCGGTTCCCGGACAGATAGACTCGGTAAAAAGTACCGGTACACACTGGCTGTTACAGCAGGGGGCCTTTCTTGTCCAATCTGCAGATGATATTGTTACTCATCTGCAGATTGGGACGGCAGCAATGGACGGTCAAAGTTCCCTGAGCCTGGACGCCATCGATCTTGACCCCGTTTCGAAAAGAATATTTGCAGCTATCGAAAACTACCCTGTTTCCCGGGATCAATTATTGGATGTGGTGGAATTGAGTCCTGCTGAACTAAGTAAGCATCTGTTATTACTGGAAATAGAGGGGTTTATCGAAATGCTGCCGGGAGATGAAGTGCGAAGAATTGGCAGTGATTCACACTGATTCAGGTTTGTTTACGAAAGTGGTTTTTCAGTGAAACTGAGTAACTTTTCTTGCTCGAAAGAGGACGGGCAATAATCATTGATGGAACGAGAAAAACAATGAAAGACGTGTTGATTGCACCGTCGATTCTCTCTGCCGATTTTACCAATCTTGGCGATGAGATCAGGGGTGTTGATGAGGCCGGGGCAGATGTGATTCATATTGACGTGATGGATGGTCATTTTGTCCCCAATATCACGATAGGTCCTCTGGTGGTCAAGGCCGTCCGAAAGATTACCGTTAAGCCACTTGACGTTCACCTGATGATTATGGATGCTGACCGGTATATTGATGCCTTTGCAGCAGCCGGAGCAGACTGGATAACGGTCCATGTCGAGGCCTGTACCCACCTGCAGAGAACTGTTTCCAGGATACGGGAACATGGCCTGAAGGCCGGAGTTGTATTGAACCCGGCAACACCGTTGTCAACGCTTGACTATATACTTGCAGATATTGATCTGGTAATGTTGATGAGTGTCAATCCCGGGTTTGGCGGACAATCGTTTCTTCCGGTAACATTGACAAAAATACGGGCGTTGAGATCGATAATAGCGCAGCATAGTCCGGAAGTTCTGATCGAGGTTGACGGAGGTGTCGCTCCCGAGACGATTGGCCCGATAGCTGAAGCGGGAGCTCATGTGTTTGTTGCCGGTTCCGCCATTTATGGTTGTGATGAATATGCACCAGTTATCAGTGAATTACGTGAAAAAGCAATGAAAGCCAAAAGGATTGTCGAGTGAACAGGACGGTTTGTTGACGGAGGTGTGTGCTATGCAGGCTGATGTGGCAGAGAGTCGTTCATGGAAAAGACTGGAAATATTGGCCCGGAGACCGTTTGATCTGACCGGAGAGGGTGCATTGGCTGGGAGCGGCCGGATTAAAAGAATGGTCTGTGATTCAGCTGCCCTGAAGATGATGTTTGCAACTCAGCGGATAGATGAAGAGGTGCTTGAGGCCCTGCAGGATTTTGCCGATGAACATCGTCTCGTTCATCGGTTTAACGAGATGCGTTCTGGTGTGATTCTGAATAAGATCAGCGGCTGGGAGAGTGAGGAAAGAAAAGTCCTTCATACGACGACCAGAGATCTGTTTTCAGGAAATCCGGTGGAGCCGGAATCCGCAGCTCAGGCCGAGACAGAGTTCAGAAAATTATCGGGTTTTCTTGCTGAAATCGAATCAGGGAAAATCGTTGGGACGACCGGGAAACCATTTACCACGATGATCAATGTTGGAATTGGCGGATCCGATCTCGGGCCCCGTTCTGTTTATGAGGCTCTGAAACCGTTTCGGCAAGCGGGCAGGCAGGTACGGTTTATTGCAAACGTTGACCCTGATAATGCCGCGGAAGTGCTTCAAGCGGTTGAGCTTGAACGAACATTGGTGACGGTCGTTTCAAAGAGTGGTTCGACGCTTGAGACACTGACAAATGAAATGCTGGTCAGAAGAGCCTTTACGGAGGCGGGCATGGATCCGTTGAACCATTTCCTGGCGGTAACAGAGGTCGGCAGCCCGATGGATAACCCTGAACGTTATCTGCGCTCATTTTACCTGTTCGATTATATTGGTGGTCGTTATAGTTCGACATCAATGGCGGGCTGTGTCATGTTGGGGTTTGCTCTTGGTCTGAAACATCTGAAAAGATTTCTTTTAGGAGCAAATGAAATGGATGATGTTGCTGCCGGACAGTACAGGATAACAGAGAACATGCCCCTTCTCCTTGCTCTCATTGGTATCTGGAATCACAATTTTCTCGGTTATCCGACTCTGGCCGTTTTACCATATAGTCAGGGCTTGCATCGGTTCCCGGCACATTTGCAGCAATGTGATATGGAGAGCAATGGTAAATCAATTACTGTGGAAGGGAAACCGGTAGCCTGCAAAACAGGTCCGGTTATCTGGGGAGAACCGGGGACAAATGGCCAACATGCCTTCTATCAGTTGTTACATCAGGGAACTGAAATAATCCCCGTCGAATTTATCGGGTTTCAGCAGAGCCGGTATGATTCTGATATCGTCGTGCAGGGTACAACTTCCCAGCAGAAACTTGTAGCAAATCTCCTGGCCCAGGCTCAGGCTCTTGCTCTCGGTCAGAAAAACGAGAATCCGAACAGACGTTTTGCTGGTAATCGTCCAAGTCTTTTAATTATCGGAGATCGCTTGGATCCACTGACAATGGGACAATTGCTGGCGCTGTATGAGGCAAAAATAGTTTTTCAGGGATTTTCATGGCGTATTAACTCATTTGACCAGGAAGGTGTGCAATTGGGCAAACAGTTGGCAAAACGGTTTCTGGAGCTGATGAGAGGGGGTAAAAAAAATGGATTGACGGTGGAGGAGCAGTTGTTCAGGGTCCTTGAAAAATAAGGGGCGCCAAAGATTTGGTACGACTGAATCGCTATTCATTTTTGAGCCGAAAAATCGTTCATTTTTTGTTGACAAAAAAATCGTTCGGATATATCCTCATTCGCTACACGACTCTTTGTCGGGTTATTGTTTTGTGCCTTCGCTCAAAAAGGTACAGACAGAAGGAAGCAGCAGGCTCTTCTTGCGTGCCGGGTTGATGAGAAGAGGCTTTCTTGTTTTCTGTTTATGATGCTTGAGCTGAAATATAGAATATGTATCGGTTAGGAGAGAAGTACAAATTGCAATTCAAAGGAGGAAATCATGGCAAAACATGAGACACCCTTGCTGGATCAACTGGAGAGTGGCCCATGGCCAAGCTTCGTTAGCGACATGAAAGATCAGGCCGAGACCAAGCCTGAAGTCTGGGATATTCTTGGTCAGCTGGAACTGTCCTATGAGGACAGGATAACACACTGGAAACACGGTGGAATTGTTGGCGTTTTCGGGTATGGCGGTGGAATCGTCGGCCGTTATTCGGATGTACCCGAGCGTTTCCCGGGCGTTGAACATTTTCATACCGTTCGCGTGGCTCAGCCTTCGTCGAAGTATTATTCAACTGAGCATCTGCGCAAGTTGATGGAAATCTGGCTGAAGCATGGATCTGGTGTTACCAATTTCCATGGTTCGACTGGAGATGTTATTTTCCTCGGTACCAGAACAGAAGAACTGGAACCGCTTTTCTGGGATCTCACCCATGAAATGGGACAGGATCTCGGTGGTTCCGGCTCCAACCTGCGTACGCCGGCCTGTTGTCTGGGATACTCACGGTGTGAATGGGCCTGTTATGATACGCAGGAAACCTGTCATCATTTGACCATGCATTATCAGGACGAAATTCATCGTCCGGCATTTCCGTATAAATTCAAGTTTAAATTCTCTGGATGTGCCAACGACTGTGTTGCCTCCATTGCCCGTTCTGATGTCTCCGTAATCGGCACCTGGAAAGATGAGATTCGGATCGACCAGGATGCGGTCAAGGAATATATTGCCGGTAACTATCCATCGAATGGTGGTTCTCACAGCGGAAAGGACTGGGGTAAATTTGATATTCAGAAAGAAGTTATCGGTTTGTGCCCGACCCAGTGTATGTGGATGGAAGGAGATGAACTGAAGATTGATGATGCCGAATGCACCCGTTGTATGCACTGTATCAATGTTATGCCGCGTGCACTTCGTCCGGGTATAGAAAAAGGTGCTTCTATTCTGGTTGGCGCCAAGGCTCCCATCCTTGACGGTGCACAGTTTTCGACTCTGATCGTTCCGTTCATGAAAGTTTCGGCAGAGAATGAATTTGAGGAACTGATTGAGTTTATCGAATCGGTCTGGGATTGGTGGATGGAAGTTGGTAAGAATCGTGAGCGTGTTGGTGAAACCATGCAGCGTGTTGGTCTGCCGACCTTTATCAAGGTTATGGGTGTGGATCCCATTCCTCAGATGGTGAAAGAGCCTCGTTCCAACCCATACGTATTCTGGAAAGAAGAGGAGGTTGAGGGTGGCTTTGATCGTGATATTGAAGAGTTCCGTAAACGCCATGCTGCGTAATAGACTGAAAGTAAACATTTATCAATATAGATAAGGAGAAAGATCATGGGATATAATCCGGAAAAACCGATGGAGGGTCGGCTCACCGACCTTGGTCCCCCACATTATGAACAGTTCATGCCTCCGGTCATCAGGGAAAACAAGGGTAAATGGCTCTGGCATGAGATTACGCAGCCTGGCGTCCTTATGCATAAATCCGAGACCGGTGATGAGGTGTATTCAATTCGGGTTGGTTCTCCCCGTTTGATTACCGCAGTCAGAGTCCTGGAGATGTGTGATATCGCCGACAAGCATTGTGACGGTTATCTTCGCTTTACGACCAGAAACAATGTTGAGTTCATGGTGGATTCAAAGGATAAGGTACAGCCGCTTCTTGATGATCTGGCCAGCCGTGGCAACAAGTTTCCTGTTGGTGGTACCGGTGCCGGTGTGACCAATATCGTTCATACCCAGGGCTGGGTTCATTGCCACACTCCGGCAACCGATGCCTCTGGTCCGGTTAAGGCGGTAATGGATGACTTGTTTGATTATTTCACGACAATGACGCTGCCAGCGCAGGTTCGTATTGCCTTGGCGTGTTGTCTGAATATGTGTGGTGCTGTTCACGCATCTGATATCGCTATCCTTGGTGTTCATCGCAAGCCACCGATGATCGATAACAAACGGATTACCGGCGTTTGCGAGCTGCCGCTTGCCGTTGCCGCATGTCCGCTTGGTGCTGTTAAACCGGCAAAGGCAGAGGTTGATGGGCAGGAGGTCAAAACGGTTAAGGTTAACGTTGAGCGTTGTATGTTCTGTGGTAACTGTTACACCATGTGTCCGGCTATGCCGCTTGCTGATCCGGAAGGTGACGGTATTGCAATCCTCGTTGGTGGCAAGGTTTCCAACAGGATTTCAGCTCCGAAATTTTCGAAGCTGGTGATTCCGTTCCTGCCGAACACACCTCCACGTTGGCCGGAAACAGTAGAAGCAATTAGGAAAATCCTTGATGCTTACGCCGCTGATGCTGAGAAGTATGAACGCGTTGGAGACTGGGCGGAGAGGATTGGTTGGGAGCGTTTCTTTGAGAAATGCGATATCCCGTTCACTGAAAAGAGCATCGATGATTATCGCCTGGCTTATGACACCTGGCGTACGACCACTCAATTCAAATTTACCAGCCACATCAAATAACTGAATAGCTGACTGGTTTTTTGTTGAGCGAAAGCCTGCCTCCTTTACAGAAGAGGCAGGCTTTGGTGCTTTCTTCTGAATTTTTAAAAAGGAGAAAAATTATGCCGTTGAGTGATGATGAATTGAAGGCTGCGATTGTCAAAAAAGCTGAAAAATCACCGAAGCCACAGCTGTACGTTAAGGATTTTTATAAGTGCGATCCTGACGCAAAACCCCGTAAGATCAAGAATATTGCAAACGAACTCGTTCGTGAAGGCAAATTGATGTTCTGGTCTTCCGGTTCAACAACTATGTATGCGGCCCCTGGTCGTGTAAAAGATGAGGAAGCACAGGGAATCTAGAAAACAGACTCCGTCTTTTCTTGTTTTTTCATCAGGGCTGTAATGTGTACGTGGCGCTTACAGCCCTTTTGCTTTCCCTGTTTACCTGCGACCGGATTAATAGCGATAATAATCGGGTTTGTAAGGACCATCAATGGATACGCCGATATAATCGGCCTGTTCCTGATTCAGTTTTGTCAGTTTAGCGCCGATTTTCTTTAGATGAAGGCGGGCAACCATCTCGTCAAGTTTTTTGGGTAGAAAATAGACCTTGTTTTCGTAGGCACCGGCATTGGACCATAACTCAATTTGAGCAAGTACCTGGTTCGTGAAAGAATTACTCATGACAAAGCTTGGATGTCCGGTGGCGCAGCCGAGGTTGACCAGCCTTCCTTCGGCTAGAATAATGATTTTTTTGCCGTCTGGAAAGATAACATGGTCTACCTGCGGCTTGATGTTTTCCCAAGTGAGGTCACGGAGACCGGCAATGTCGATTTCAGAATCGAAGTGACCGATATTGCATACGATTGCCTGGTCAGGCATCTGTTCCATATGGGCCCGGGTAATAACTTTCAGATTACCGGTGCAGGTAACGAAAATTGAACCGATCGCGGCAGCCTCTTCCATGGTGACGACCCGGTATCCCTCCATCGCCGCCTGAAGTGCGCAGATTGGGTCGATCTCGGTTACCAGAACCGTTGCCCCCATACCGGCAAGCGCCTGGGCACAACCTTTACCGACATCACCATAACCGATAACAACGGCAGTTTTACCGGCGATCATCACATCGGTTCCTCTCTTGATGCCATCGATTAACGATTCTCTGCAGCCGTAAAGATTGTCAAATTTTGATTTAGTAACACTGTCATTGACATTAAATGCCGGGCAGAGCAACCGGTTATTGGCAGCCATCTCGTTGAGACGGAGAACACCGGTGGTGGTCTCTTCACTGATTCCCTTTACCCGCTTCATTTCATCCGGATATTTCCGGTGCATTACCAGAGTGAGATCACCACCGTCATCGAGAATGAGATCGGGTCGCCAGCCGTCGGGACCAAAAATGGTTTGATCGATACACCACCAGAACTCCTCTTCAGTCTCACCTTTCCAGGCAAATGTCGGGATTCCGGCAGCCGCCATTGCTGCAGCGGCATGATCCTGGGTAGAGAAAATATTGCAGGAAGACCAGCGCAGCTCAGCGCCGAGATGAACCAGGGTTTCCATCAGTACGGCCGTCTGAATGGTCATATGCAGGCAGCCTGCTATACGGGCACTCTTCAATGGTTGTGAAGAACCGTATTCTTCGCGTAAGCTCATCAGACCGGGCATTTCGGTTTCTGCAATAGCTATTTCCTTTCTTCCCCATTCGGCCAGGCTTAAATCAGCGACCTTGTAATCGTGGGATGAATCAATCATTGTTTTTACTCCTTAGGTTCGTGTTAAAGGCCAGCACTTATTTTCAGTGCCTCGGCTTTGTCAGTTCGTTCCCAGGTGAAATCTTCACGTTTTCTACCAAAATGACCATATGCTGCCGTTGCCCGATATATTGGCCTCAGCAGATCAAGGTGCTGAATAATAGCCTTTGGCCTGAGATCAAAGTGTTCGGTTACCAGCTTTTTTATGTTATCATCCGTGATTTTACCGGTACCAAAACTGTTAATGTTGATTGAAACCGGCTGGGAAATACCAATTGCGTAAGCAATCTGTACTTCAATTTCAGAAGCCAGTCCCGCTGCCACCAGGTTTTTAGCAATATAGCGCCCCATATAAGATGATGAGCGATCGACCTTGGATGGATCTTTACCGGAAAAGGCTCCACCACCATGAGACCCCTTACCACCGTAGGTGTCTACAATAATCTTGCGTCCGGTGACACCACAATCTCCTACCGGTCCGCCAATAACAAACCGCCCGGTGGGATTGATGAAAAATGAGGTTTTCTCATCAAGCATTTCTGCCGGAAGGACCGGTTTGATGATTTCCTCCATCACACCCTCTTTCAAGTCATCGTAATCAATATCCGGATCGTGCTGGGTCGACAGAACAACAGCGTCAATCCGTGAGGGTTTTTTATCGACATATTCTACCGTAACCTGGCTTTTGGCATCAGGGCGGAGCCATGGCAATAAACCGGACTTACGTACGGAGGCCTGACGTTTGGTCAGTTTGTGAGCGTAAAAGATCGGCATTGGCATCAATACTTCGGTATCATCACAGGCATAGCCAAACATCAATCCCTGGTCTCCTGCACCCTGGTCGAGATCAACACCACTGCCTTCATCAACGCCTTGAGCGATATCGGGAGACTGTTTGTCAATAGAGGTCAAAACGGCACAGGATTGCCAGTCAAATCCCATATCTGATGAGTTGTAGCCAATATCCTTGATGGTGTGGCGAACCACCTCGGGCATATCGACCCAGGCGCTGGTCGTGATTTCACCGGCAATCAGTGCCATTCCGGTAGTGACCAGGGTCTCACAGGCGACCCGGGCCTGGGCATCCTGCGCGAGTATGGCATCAAGTATGGCGTCTGAAATCTGGTCGGCTACCTTGTCCGGGTGGCCTTCTGAAACGGATTCTGACGTAAATAGATAGTGTGACATGGGTACTCCTTGTAGATAGTTAGTTTTTTTATACCAGTCAACATCAGGTATGAAAGCTCATTTGACAAGAAATCATGACAGATATTTATTATCTTATTTCAGGGTTGTTTTTGTCAAGAATAATCATCAGTCATCGGGATAGCTGCGATCACGTGAATAAAAAGGTCCGGTTGAATATACGTTTTGGTCTTCCATCTGAAGAGGCAGGCTTGACCGGTTGCTCGTCATGATTACAGTAAGCCCGGATGGATATGCGAAACAAATAAATAGATGCAACCTTGCCAGATCCTGAAAGGAGAACAGGGGGAAAGCCGGGTTTTGCATAGAAAAGCGTTGTATCGGGGAAAAACATGTCGATAAAGGATGCTCAGGACGTATTACTGGTTGAAGAGCAGGGTATTGCCGCGGTAAGGGAACGAATTGGCGATGAATTTTTACAGGCGGTTGATTTTATTCTGGATTGTCCCGGCAGGCTGGTTATCACCGGTATCGGTAAGTCCGGCCTTATTGGTCAGAAGATTTCGGCTACGCTCAATAGTACCGGTACACCATCTTTTTTTCTGCATCCGGTTGAGGCTATGCATGGAGATCTTGGCATGGTGCAGACGACCGATGTCGTCATTGCCATTTCCTATTCGGGTGAAACCCGTGAATTAAACACCCTGCTCGGCAGTTTGAAAAGGCGCTGCACTGCCGTTATTGCGATGACCGGTAACAACGAGTCGACGCTTGCATCGTATGGTGATGTTGTCCTTGATATATCAATTCCAAAAGAGGCGTGTTCTTTGGGACTGGCTCCGACGACGTCGACAACGGCAACCCTTGCCCTTGGTGATGCACTTGCGGTTGTCTTGATGAAACGGAAGCAGTTTCATGCAGCTGATTTCAGACAGAACCATCCGGCTGGCAGTCTTGGAGACCGGCTCAAGGTCAGCGTCGGCGAGGTGATGCTTACGGGCGATCAAATTCCGCTGGTGTCTAATGATACGACGGTTTCCGATGCGATAACGGAATTAAATGATAAGAATCTCGGAGCTGTTCTCGTGGTAAATGATGAAAACGAGGTGGATGGTATCGTTACCGATGGGGATATCCGCCGATTTGTTGTTTCAAATCTGGACTTTCAGACCACAAGAATCGGTGCTGTCATGACCTCTTCACCACAGATAATTGATGACAAGAAACAGGCAGCCGATGCATTAAGCGTCATGCAATGCCATGAAATTACCGTTCTGCCAGTGGTTAATGAAAAGAGAATTCTTCAAGGAGTTCTGCACCTGCATGATCTGCTCGGTAAAGGTGAATTTCGTTTTCTGATCTGAAGGCGCTGGTGTTACAAACGATATTTTGCTGCCAGAATGAAGGGATGAACCTGCTTCTGACTGCTTTCTCCTTAGAGGGTTGAATGATAGAAACTCCAAACCCCGGTTTTGAGATTATGACTATATTTCATTACCAGTTTTAGCGGTCTTCCTCTGCCTACTTCGATACATTGAAGTTTGAAAATCAATATATCCCCGATTTTCTTGTCAAAGACAACTTCACGATCCGTTAACGATTCTGGAGGTGAGGCGGTGTAGTTGGCCGTAAATAGTTCTTCGAAGTTTTCTTCAAGATAGACAATCTTGTCTTCAAGAAGCAGAGCGGTTTGAGCGTCTTCGATTGAGCTTTTCGTCTCTTTGGTAACGGTCGCAAATTCGCTTTCGTTACTGAAACCACTCGTTGATATTGAATCGGTAATTGACTGTAATTTCTTAATTGCTCTCGTATAATCCTTATTCTTGAGGTAACGGGCGGCTTCCCGTTGATCTCTGATAATGGAGGCCTGCAGCATGATCCGCGCAAGCTTCCTTTTGTTTTCTTCTGTTGAGGCCTGTTTGAGCAGATTTTTATTATTTTCGAGTAGTTCAATCGCCTGTTGGTAATTACTGATTGCCTTATCCCAGTCGGCATTGGTGAACGCAGTTTTTCCTTCATTGATCGTGTTGTACAATTGAGTTCTGATGACCATTTGTTTGAGCTCTATTACAACGGGATCGCTTTCTTGTGCCGAGTCTTTTACAGATGCAAGTGCCTGTTGGTAATGGCTAAGAGCTTCTGCCCATTTTTTTTCTGCAAAGGCACGGGCACCTTTTTCTTTTGAGGTTCTCAGGGCTATTTCATCCAGTTTATGGGAGATGGCATCAATTTTTTCTGCTTTGTTCTCAATATTGAGCTTTTTGACAAGATCTAATGCCTTGTTGAGCTCTTCGGTTGCCAGGACCCATTTTTTACGTTCGATGAATTCAACACCGGAACGGAACCGCACGTTGAACTCAGCCTTTTTTTTCTTTTCAGTTACCTCAAAAACAAGTTTGGGATCAATACTGTTTTCTTTTGCAGACATCTCAAGTGCCTGTTTAAAACTTGACGCTGCCTGCTGCCAGGATTTGTCGTTGAAATATTTGTCTCCTTCAGCCGTGAAGTATGTGAATGCTTTGATCGCTTTTACGGTCTTTTTCGGCAGGTATTTCCCGTCGAGCAGGAGGTTTCCTTTCAAGCCTTCGGTAAGCGGTTGGGAGTGCAGAACAGTCGAGATTGATTCAATCAGTTTATCACGCTGTCCGCTTTTGAAGTATTGGACCTTTCGAGCTGTGTCAAGGGCGGCTTCACATTGTCTTTCAGCTTCTGTAAAGCGGTTTTGTTTCAGAATATCCTGACAGCTTTTCAATTTTGCCTGGGCCTTCGTCAGGGTAGACGAGTTCAGGAAATAATATACGGCAATGGTTCCAGCAAACAGAATCAGGACGATAGTGACCGCAAACGGGATCAGTCTTGATGTGGTACGGGCTGTCTGTTCAAAAAAGGTTCTTTTTGCCCTTGTTTTCTTTTCAGGAACGGATGGGGGAGGCAGTGCTTCTTCAACAGTCCATGGGGCTTCATTGTCTGTTTCTTTAGAGGGAGTAACAGATGTTGTTTCGCTCCAGTCGCCAAGGAGTGCCTTTGCCTGGGTGGTTCGCGCAATATCTTTCTGCAGTCCGGGGTAATCAGAAACGATGTCTGCAACCTGTTGGAAGATCTCCAGAGCTTTTGCCGGTGAACCCTGATGCTCTGCATCGGTGCCTTCGTTGTATCGTTCCCGTGCTCTCTGAATTGCCGCAGAAGCCTGTTGAGCCAGATCTTCCTGCTCCTGGAAGCTGTGTCTCTCCGGTAGATTACGAAGCTCCTGGTCAAGTTCATAAAACCGCTTTTGCTTGGCCATGAGTTTTAATCGGTCAGGATCCGGTTCGTTATGGTCGTCAACGGCTGGCGATATGAGTCCCTCTGCGTCTGGTGACTGAAGCTGGTCAGAGTCGGTATCGGAAAAAAGGTTCCTTTGGGTATCCTTTTCTTCGCTGGAATCTTCCTCGAGAAAAACTGTGTTTTCCTGATCGGGAGATTCGGCTGTTATCGATTCGGCATCAATTGAAGGTGAGGAAGACTGGTGAAAATTCAGTTCGTTGACGATGTGATCTTCCGGTGATTGATCACTGTCAAGCAGCGATAGTATATCATCACTGTCTGTCTGGAATTGATGCGATACATCTTCTATCAGGTCATCTTCGTCCCAGGCGCTTTCCGCAAAAGATGAAAATGGCAGTCGGGAACTATTTTCCCGGTACCATGTGGCAGCTTCTTCATTGAATGCGTTGCTGGTTGAGTAAATGGAGCCGGAGATCATCCGGCCAATATGGATAATCAGATCACTGATAGAACGTTCTTTTTCCCAGAAATCACCGATACAGATTGCTGCCGGGTCGAAATCCGGGTGAAAGATCTGACTCTTGGGTTTACAACTTGGCGGGAAATGGGGAAATCCGAACGGAATAGAGATGGTGATGGTATGTGACTCTTTTTCCCGGATCTCTCCATAATCATCCTTGTAGACACCTGTTGTTTTGTAGGTGACTTCGTATTTTTCCGGCAGGTTGCTGTTTGCTGGTACGACTGAAATAACAGGGTCTTCGGAGAATCTGTCATGAATTTCCTGGTGTATGGCTTCCAGCTGCTTGGTCGCGATTGCCATGGATTTGTACCGATAGTATATAGTGTAAAAGAAGTGTCTGTTCTGCCATTATAGCAACTTCTGGTAACAACTCAAAAAAAAAATTAGTTAACGATAAAAACGTGCTGGTATGGTAAAGCTTTTCTCTTTAGAACAGTGAAAGAGAACAATGCGAATGAATCAAAAAGAGCGACAGAATAAAAAAAGCGTGGTCAAGTCCGAAGCAGCCGGTATAGTAATCTGTTAGTTGTCCCTAATACTTGTTTGGTTCCCGGATAATAATATGTATTTTAGATAAGCCATATTGTGTACGAAGGTGATGAAACCGTTTACAGCAATATTTGAGATTGTTGAAGATAACAATTGTCCACTTTACAATAGGGGTGAGGCTTTCCGGCTTACTGATCGTTCGTTTACCTGTCCTGAAAACAAAGAAGTCTGCCTTATTCTTGTTCGGGAAATGACCGAGCTGCTTTTTGTCCTGATGGGAGAGTCGGATCAGGCGAAAACGAGTGAAAAACTGTATTCATGCAGTGGTTGTACCGGGCTGATTAAATTTCGTGCTGTTACTGGTGATCATGTTGCAGGTACAGGGAGTAAAGAAGTCCCGCTTGAAAGCCATGAACAGGAGTTGTTGGATAAGATCATCGATTGCCCTCTTTTTCGAACCGTTCCGCCTGATTATTTACGGAAAATGCTCAAATGTTTCCGGGAAGAGAAGATATTTGCTGGACGTTCGCTGATCAGAAAGGGAGAACCAAACAAAGATCTGTTTGTGATTTTGTCGGGTGGCTTCAGTGTTGATGATGGGCCGGTGAATATTACGTTACTTGGTCCGGGAGAAATTTGCGGTGAAATGAGTTATTTTGTTGGAAATGTCGCTGCTGCGTCGGTAACGGCAACAACAGACAGTATTGTTGTTGCTATTGCCGGGGAGTTTTTCAGTGAAATAATTGAACAGTCCTCAGAGCTGCAACTGTTTATGGCACGCTTGCTGGCAGAACGGCTGGCACGGGCCAACCAGGCCAGGGCTTCGGACTTTGACTCCTGCATGCAGGGGCGCTTGAAGGAAATGGCGCCTGCGGAACTGTTTCAGGTTCTTCATATGCATCAGAAGACCGGTGTGCTGACTTTGCATTTTGGTTCTGATTACGCAAATGTGTCTTTCAGAGAAGGATGTATTATCAATGCTGTTTATGGTGATTTGGAGAACCAGGAAGCTATTTTCGAAATTCTTTCAGAAAAAGAAGGGGTCTATAGCTTTAAGACAGGATTGACTCCGCAACAGATGAAAGCCGCTGAAATTGGGGACTTTATGATGCTCTTGATGGAAGGGGTAAAGCGTGTGGATGAAGAACACGATTTTCTGTAGCGGGGAAAGGGTCAACGAAACGGCTGAAGCTGAAGGATGTCCATAAAGCAGTTTACATGATACGCTGCTTCGAGAGTGTTATTTCTGAAAGCGATCAACGGTATACCGGCTGATTGTGCGTGATGATAATCGATTGGTGAATCACCGATATAGACTGCCTCCTCCGGGGTACAATGACAGAAAGAAAGGATGTCAAGAAGGGCATCCGGTGCTGGTTTCGGGTTTGCGATATCCCCTGAGGTGACAACCCGTGAGAAGTAGCTGTCGAGCTCAAAGGCCTTCAGGAGCGGTTTCAGCGTCGTATTGGTCCGGTTGGTTGATATTGCCAGTTGATACTGTTTTTTCGTCTGTTCCAGGAAATCAATCAGATCCGGTTCGATGATCATATGATCGAGGTATGGTGTGTAATCGTGATTTTTTCGAAACGTATGTACCTCTTCAAGGTCGAAATCGTGGTTTCTGAAGATATGTTCCACTGAAGTCGTAACATTGTGCATATGAACAAAAGACAGCTCGTTTTCATCCATTGGCGGGCAGTGAAAGGCAGCGAGCAGATCGTTATAATAAACTCTGTTTGTTTCCCGGGAGTCGAACATCACACCGTCACAATCAAATATGATTAATTTAAGCATAATTTGTTGACCAGGGTTTTGAAAAGCGACAGTCAGGTATCCTCGCCGGACTCTCCGAAGAGTTTGATTTTGAGCCAGGAAACTGAAATTCTGAGAAGTTCTTCATCGTTGTCCAGTTGTTCCGGTTTGTCAATGAGGTTATAGGTTTCAATCGTACCATCTTTCAACCTTTTTCTAAAGGTATCGATATCATAAAGAGCGAGACTATAGGCGTCTGCCTCTTTCCGGGTGAGGCGCATCCCCTGCCTGATTTTTTCATGCTGCTGGATAGCAATGATCAGGTCATTGAAGTGGTTGTAGGTTTCCAGTTCCTGTGATCTGCAGAAACTGGTTGCTGTCTGGATCGTTGGTTCATGAAAACCGTGGCAATGCGGTTCCTGCAGCAATACATAAAAGATATCAATGTCGTTTTCCCGCCGTATTGCAGCTCTGCCCAGGGGGTACGTTCGACAGGCGCTCGGCCGGTGTTCGTAAATTGAGCAGCCACTGCTGGTGACGAATGCACAGCTTGATCGTCCGTCGTCTACCATGGTCAGGTAAAAATGGGGAAAGACATCTTCTGCTGTTTGTTCCCTGATCAGATATTTTTCGTGGAGTTCCGCTGAACTGCATTTTGTTGCCTGTCTTAAACGGAGGACATCGTAGGGTGTCAGTGCCAGCTCCAGATGACGACAGCAGTCAGTAAAACAGGAGATCTGCGGGTGGCAGCGAAAAGAAAACGGCTCGCCCGGAGTGATTCGGGCGATACGCTCTGGCATTTTACCGTTTTCCATAACTACAGAATCAGTTTCGTTTCCACAATGTCAGAATCGGACTTGCGATAAATATCGAAGAGTAGGTCCCGACAAGTACACCGACGAGCAGGGCGAAGGCAAAGTCATGGATGACCGATCCGCCAAAGAGAAAGAGTGCCAGCAGTACCATTGCCGATGTGAGCGAGGTGACAATGGTACGGCTCATAACCTGATTGATACTGCTGTTAATGATAGCGGTTGTGAGTTTGAATCGCTCCATTTTTCTCATGTTCTCTCTGATCCGGTCAAAGACGACCACCGAGTCGTTCAGTGAATAGCCGGCAAGAGTCAGCAGGGCGGTGACGATCAGCAGGGTGATTTCGACGTTGAACAGCCAGCAGATACCAAGGACGACCATGACGTCGTGAAAGGTTGCCGCCGCGGCCGCCAGTCCAAAACTGATATCGAACCGGAATGCGAGATATATAATAACACCGGCAAGTGAAATCAGGATGGCCTGAATTGCTTTGTTACGCAGTACGGCACTGACACTCGAACCTATTTCTGATTGGCTTTCCAGATAAAAACCCTTGTCTCCAAGCTCGTTGTCAAAAATGGTACTTACCTGCTCACCAAGATTGGCAACTACCGCCTCGGCCTTTTTCACCTTGACCATCAGTCTGTTTTCATTTTCCACTTCCTGGAGACTGATGTTTTCCATCCCGTTGTCCTGAAAGGCTTTACGAACCTCGGCCATGGTAAATGGCTGTGCTGCCTTATACTGGAGTAACGATCCGCCGGAAAAGTCGACACCGAGATTAGCGCTCCCGCGGACAATCTGAAAAAAGGCGATCAATCCCGTCAGGACCAGGATGGCCGATAAGGAGAAGGTAATCGTTTTGATCTTCATGAAGTCGATATTAGGCTGTTTGGCAATCAGCATGAATTTCAGATTCTTCAGAGCCTGTTTCGCGGTCAGTGTGTCAAAGATGAGACGGGAACAAAAGAGAGCGGTAAACAGGTTGAAGATAATACCCAAAGAAAGGGTTACGGCAAACCCCTTGATCGGCCCGGTGCCGAACAGAAACAAGGCCATTGCCGTTATCAATGTTGTAACCTGGGAGTCGACAATGGTCCACAGGGCCTTGCCGAAACCGCCGTCTATGCTCGATCTGACTGATTTTCCAATGGCTATTTCCTCTCTCATGCGTTCGAAGATCAGAACATTGGCGTCAACGGCCATGCCGATTGACAGGACAATACCGGCGATACCGGGCAGGGTAAGGGTCGCGTTGAGGACCGCCAGGCCTGAGAACAGAAAGAGAATGTTAAGGGCCAGCGCGAAGTTGGCGATCAGTCCCGACAGGCGGTAATATATGATCATAAACCCGAGGACCATCAGTGCCCCAAAAATACCGGACATCAGCCCTTTCTGGATTGAGTCGTGGCCAAGGCTTGACCCTACCGTCATGTTTGAGATGACATCGACAGGGGCCGGCAATGCCCCGACCCGGAGGACAATAGCCAGGTCTGAGGCTTCTTCGTGACTGAAACTTCCTGAAATCTGTGCGGAACCGCCGAGAATCTTTTCCCGGATAACCGGTGCTGATTTGACCACGCCATCCAGAACAATAGCCATATGGCGGCCAACATTTTTTTCGGTGAGGCCGGCAAAGACTTTGCCACCACGGGAGGTCAGGTCAAGACTGACATACGGCTCATTAAAGCTGCCTCCAATACGGACCTGAGCGTTTTTGACCATATCACCGGTCATCAGAACCTTGTTTTCGAGCAGTATGGGTTGTGAAGTCTCGATGCCGGTCTGTTTATCAACTTCCTTTTCGAAATAGACCGATGTGTTAGCCGGTAAACTGTTTGCAAGGAGGCGGTTCAATTTCCTGACCTCATCATGTTCCTGCCATTTTCCCGACCATTGTCCGGACTCGATTGCCTGGGTTATCAGGTTGCTGATCGCGACACCTTCGGTTTCGGCGACGAACTTGAATTCAAGCTGGGCGGTGTCACCGAGCAGTTTCAGTGCACGCTCGGGGTCTTTGACGCCGGGAAGCTGAATGACGATTTCGTCACTGCCCTGACGAATAATCACCGGTTCTGCCACACCAAATTGATCGATCCGGTTACGGATGATTTCAAGTGACTGGTTAACGGCGTTGGTTTCAATATAATCTGCTTTTTCCTGGTCAAGGCTGATGATAATCCGTGGAAAACTTCCTTTCCGGGTGTCAATTGTTATGTCGAGTTCGTCTTTATAACCATCGTTGATAATTTCTGTTACTTTATCGACTGCACCGGTATTCGGTAACGTAAAGATGATTCGACTCTTGTCCCCCGACCTTGTCTGGACGGCAGTGATCGACTCTTCGGCCAGGGTATCCTTGAGGTCGTTGGCTGACAGCTCCAGGGTGTTTTCCTTGGCTTTTTCAAGGTTGACTTTTAATGTCAGGTGCATGCCGCCTTGCAGGTCAAGACCGAGACGGAGTCCTTCGGGAGCCATATATTTTTTCCACCATGACGGGGTCTGGTCATAAAATGACGGAACAATAGTTACAATGGCCAGGACAACCAGTGAGAAGAGAAGACAAAGTTTCAATTTTATTGAGGTGTTCATAAATTTTACCAGATGTATTTATAAAGATAACATGAGTACCTTGAAAGAAACCAGCCAAGCGATTATACCGTAATGTTCGAATCTTGCAAGTTTCTCATTTTTTGTCTTTCTGGGGATCGCCCTGTCGCTGAAAAAGCGGCAGAGGACGGTGAGCGTCAGTCGCTTCGATTTATTGCAATTGCCATACAGGCAGCCCCAAAGCCATTGTCAATATTGACTACTGCCAGTCCCGGTGCACAACTGTTCAGCATGCCAAGCAGAGCCGCAAAGCCGCCGGTTCCGGTTCCATATCCGATTGAGGTCGGAACACCGATAACCGGGCAACTGACCAGGCCGCCGACGACACTGGGCAAAGCACCTTCCATCCCGGCTGCGACAACGATAACGGCGGCTTTCCTCAATTCTGTCGTTTTGTTTAACAAACGGTGCAGACCGGCGACACCGGCATCATAGATGGTCTGTACTGGATGACCCATGCTTTCAGCGGTTATTCGGGTTTCTTCGGCAACAGGGATATCCGAGGTACCCGCACAGATAACCAGAATGGTGCCGCGGATCCGGGGTACCGAACGCTTTTTTGTATTGCAGACGAGCATCCGGGCCTTGTCATGGTAGGTAAACTCCGGGATTGCTTCTTTTACCAGTGTGGCTTTCTCTGAACTAACCCGGGTAACCAGTACCGGACCGGTTACGGTTTGCATTGACTGGGCAATGGTAATGATCTGTTTGGCAGATTTTGTTTCTCCAAAAATGACTTCCGGAATGCCGGTTCGCAGCAGACGTTGGTGATCAATACAGGCATCAGGTATGTCTTCTGAAGGAAAGTGACGAAGTCTTTCAATTCCTTCAGGGATAGAGATGGTGCCGTTCCTGATACGTGCTAATAACGTTTCAAGATGGGAGGAATCCATGGTCCGTTTGTTTGGCAAAAAGGTGTGTTTTTATAATTATCCGGTTTGTGAGTGGCGTTATCAAGAGAGCGATAACCTTCTGTTTACCATGCTCCGGAATTTTGTTACATTATTCTTTCTTTGTTGTTCAACACTATTTACTGCATGCCGTCAAGGGGTGCAGATACGAAAAGGGACGCTTTATGGATAATTCACATCTACCTCAGTATATACAGGATCTGCTGTTTCCAAGCGTTTTTGATTATCAGGTTGAGAAAACAGAACTGATTCAGACCCATATCTCCTATGTGATTCTGGCTGGTGAATTTGTTTATAAATTCAAAAAGCCGGTTGATTTTGGTTTCCTTGATTTTTCTTCACTCGAAAAAAGAAGATATTTCTGTGAACAGGAATTGCTGCTGAACCGAAGGTTATGCCCGGATCTGTACCTCGAAATGGTGTCAGTGACAAAAGAGCGTGATGGACATCGATTGAACGGTGCTGGCACGGTTATTGAGTACGGTGTCAAGATGGTGCGGATGGATGAAAAGGCAATGATGGCACAGGTAATCGGTCGTGGGGAGCTGACATCTGTACATCTTGACCGCATCATCGACAGGCTGGTACCGTTTTATCAGGACGCTGCGGGGGGAGAGACTTTCAATGATTATGGGACATCAAAGGTGGTGGCCGTCAATGTCCTTGAGAATTTTGATCAGACCGAGACCTTCATTGGTCAGAGTGGCCTGAGTAACGAACGGTTTGAGATTATCAGGGACTATGCCCGTTCTTTTCTGGCAAAAGAGGCTGTTTTTAACGCCAGGATCAATGACGGAAAAATCAGGGACTGCCATGGCGATCTTTATTCGGCTAATATCTGTTTGGATGACCGGGTTCATATTTTTGATTGTATTGAGTTCAACGAACGTTTTCGGTATTCGGATGTGGCTGCCGATGTTGGTTTTCTGGCGATGGACCTTGACTATCACGGTCTTGATGAGTTGTCTGATTATTTTCTGCGGCAGTTTGCCGAAGCATCAGCTGATCCGGGTCTTCTTGGTGTTGCTGACTTTTATAAATGTTACCGGGCCTATGTGAGGGGAAAGATTGGTCTGTTCACCGCATCTGATCCGGCTGTTGACAGGGATACGGCGAGGAATTGCCGGAAACAGGCAGAGCGTTATTTCGATCTGGCGGAGAGATATGTCCGAAAGGTTTAGGACAGACAGGTTACTGGTGGTCTTTTTTGGGATGACCGCTGTCGGTAAAAGTGCCCTGGCACAAGCCTGGGCACAACGGACTCGTTGTTTATACTATAATACCGATGTTATCAGGAAAGAACTTGATGAGGCGGCGGCAGACAGCAGCCGTAATGCAGAACTCGGACAGGGACTGTATTCCCGGGAATTTACCAGAAAAACGTATGATACATTGCTTGAACGGGCAGCAGCTGCATTCAAGGCGGGGAGCAGGCTCGTTATCCTTGATGGCTCGTACGGTAGTGCCGATGAGCGGAGAAAGGTTATTACCACCTTCTCCAGGATCGCGCGAATCTGCTTTATTTATTGTTATTGTGCTGAAGAGACGGTAAAAAAAAGACTGCTGCAGCGACAGAAAGACCCGTCTGCGGTTTCAGACGGGCGTTGGGATGTCTATATGATGCAGAAAAAAACGTTTTCATTGCCGGATCGTCTTGATGGTGCTGATCTGTTTACACTTGATACAACAGCTGATCTTGCAGTCCTTTGCGCGGAAGTAGATGCTTTGATTGCCTGAAAAGGGTATGGAGCTGGATCAGAAAGATCCAGCAGATCCCGTTATAGGCGTAAGATGCGGTTTACCTGTTTTCAGTTGATTGTTCCTTTTTCTCTTTGGTCCAGGGGAGGTAGGTGGACCAGTCCGGAAGAGAAAGCTCCTTAAACCATTCCAAAATGCCTGCTTCCGGCGGGGTTCCTGCCTGGATGAGCGTCAGTATTTCGTTTGCCTTTGAAGTGATTTCCGAGTCGGGATAGACGCTGAGAATATAGGTCAATCGCGCTTCGGCTTCTGAATACTTCTTCATCCTCAGGTAGAATTTGACCACATAAAACTCATGGTGTGCCAGAAACTCCCTTGCTGCCTTTATCCGGGCCTCGGCTTCAGCCGAATAGGGTGAACCCGGGAATGCCCGCAGCAGTTCCTGGAAACCTTTGATTGCTTCATGGGCACCGGTTACATCACGGTCAATAGTGTCGATTTTCTGATAGCTACACATTGCCTTCTGATACATAACATATGGCATTGCTTCATTTGTTGGATGCCGTTCCTCAAACTCACGGTACAGAGCACTGGCCTCAATATAGCGTTCCATATAATAATTGGAATCGGCAGCCTTTAATTCGGCGAGGGGCGCCTGAGGGCTGAACGGGTAACGATCCATGATTTCATTGAAATATTCCAGTGCCAGGTAGTACTTGCCAACGTTAAACTCGTCCATACCTTTCATGATCAATTGTTCAGCCGGTAGATAGGTGTCGGCATTTTCTTCTCCAAAGCTGAACAAATCTTTCAGGCTGGCACATCCCTGGAGCAGGGAGAGAAGGAAAAAGAGTGACAGTGCCTGGAATAAAAAAGAGTTCTGGTGATCGGCTTTGTCTTTTTTGTCAATTATCATCGATCGAATACCCGGGGTCAGGATTTGTTTGAGAGATAATGTTCTGCGGCAATAACCGCTGTTGCCGCTTCACCACAGGCGTTAACAATTTGCCTGAGAGCCTTGCTTCTGATATCACCTGCCGCAAACACACCTGGAACAGCGGTTGCCGTTTCCAGATCTGTCGGAATGAACCCCCATTTGTCTCCGTTTAGTTTTGCCACTGGTAACATTTCGTTATTCGGGGAGACACCAATGAGAACAAAAACTCCCTGAACCTCAAGCGCAGACTCATTTCCGTCCTTGTCTACCAGTCGTATTCTTTCGACTTCCTTCTCTCCTTCGATGGCCTTGACCTGGGAATTCCAGACAAATTCAATCTTGTCGTTGGCAAATGCTGTTTCCTGGATAATTTTTGTAGCCCTTAATTCGTCACGGCGATGAATAACGGTTACCTTGCTGGCAAAACGGGTCAGGTAATCCGCTTCCTGGATTGCCGTATCTCCACCGCCGATGACGGCGACATGCATATTCCGGTAAAAGGGTGCGTCACAGGTTCCACAATAGGATACACCTTTACCGGACAGTTCGGTTTCTCCGGGAATACCTAGTTTGTTGGCCCTGGCTCCGGTACAGATAATAAGCGTGTCACAGCTGATTTTTGTACCGTCAGCAAAGCTCAGTTCCTTGATTGCTTCGTTGTCAAGGTTTACCGATACCACTTCCCTGGTCACCATGTTGAGATTGAACCGTTTCGCATGGGCAGTCATCTTGTCCATCAGGTCAAAACCTGAAACCCCTTCGGGAAAGGCGGGATAATTGTCTACCCAGTCCGTCAGCAGGACCTGGCCGCCAGGAGCCGCTTTTTCAATCATCAGGTGGTCTATTCGAGCCCGGGCGGCATAAAGACCGGCAGTAAGTCCTGCCGGTCCACCGCCGAGGATAACAAGTTCATAATGAGTTTTTTCCATTCGAGTACACGTACGCCGTCAAACGCGGCTGATCTGAATTATCTGTCGATGCGGGCGGCGGTTCATTCCCTGACCGGCATATGATTATAACGCCTTGTTTATCAAGTCGACAAGTTGGGCTTTACTGACCGCACCGGTTATCTGATCAACAACTTCACCGTCTTTGAAAAGAATCAGTGTCGGGATCGCGCGGATACCGAATTTGCCCGGGGTAGCCGGATTTTCATCAACATTCATTTTGGCAATACTGATTTTTCCTTCATACTCCTCCGCCAATTCTTCGATGACAGGGCCGATCGCTTTGCAGGGACCGCACCACGGGGCCCAGAAATCGACAAGGATTGGTTGGGCTGATGTGAGTGCCGAATCGAATTCAGTATCATCTAGATGCTGGACATTATCGCTGGCCATTATAAATCTCCTTTGCTTCGTAAATGTGTCTTTCAGATGTTTTTTGATATGATGAGGTCTAAAAATATCCGCTTACTTTACATGTATCACCAGACGCTGACAAGGGAAATATTGGTTGGCCATGCTGTCGGCGATCTCATTATATTGTGTACGAAAAGGGAAAGATCAAGGGCGGTCAAACAGGTTTGACAGAAAAACAGGCTCCGTGATATAGTCGCTTTTTCGGGCTGAATGGTTCGTATATTTGCTGGTCGGCATTGATGGCAGGTATCTGGTGAAAAACGGAATGGGCAGATCAATGATAAAGAGGAGATGGTGATGATAACCGATACATCGAAAGAGTTGTTTCGACGGGCCCGGGCGGTGATACCCGGTGGCGTAAACAGTCCGGTCAGGGCCTGCAGGTCAGTTGGCTGTGATCCTCTGTTTATAGAACGTGCCGAAGGGGCATCAGTGTTTGATGCAGATGGTAATGCGTATGTTGATTATGTCTGCTCATGGGGCCCGATGATCATGGGGCACAGCCACCCGGATATTGTTTCTGCTGTTGAAAAAAGGGTATCGAACGGGATGAGTTTTGGGGCTCCGACCTCTGTTGAAATAACCCTTGCCGATATGATTGTTGAGGCCGTACCGTCCATTGAAAAAGTGCGGTTTGTCAATTCCGGTACTGAAGCAACAATGAGTGCTATCCGTCTCGCCCGCGGTTATACCGGGCGCCCGCTTGTGGTAAAATTTGATGGCTGTTATCACGGACATGCCGATTCCTTTCTGGTCAAGGCAGGCTCTGGTGTCGTCACACTCGGTATCCCCGGCAGTCCGGGGGTTCCGGAAGATATTGTCAGGAATACTGTTTCAATTCCCTATAATAACGTGGCGGTTCTTGAGAAGACCATCGAAGAAAGGGGAGATGAGATCGCCTGTGTTATTATCGAGCCGGTGGCAGGGAACATGGGGTGTGTTTTGCCTGCCCCGGGTTTTTTGGCACGGCTGAGGCAATTGACCAGAGAGGCAGGTATCCTGCTCATCTTTGATGAAGTGATTACCGGTTTTCGTTTGTCATACGGTGGTGCACAGGAGTTATTCGGTATTAATCCCGATTTGACAACGCTTGGCAAGATTATTGGTGGAGGCCTGCCGGTCGGGGCCTATGGCGGCAGGACCGAGATTATGGATCACATTGCTCCGGATGGTCCCGTGTATCAGGCGGGGACCCTTTCCGGCAATCCGTTGGCCATGACGGCTGGAGTTGCGGCATTACGGGTGTTACAGCGGCCTGGATTTTATGATGAACTCAATGAAAAAACGGCAGACTGTGTGCAGCGGTTGAAACAGGTAGCAGACCGGACAGATACCGTTGTTCGGTTGAATAGTATCGGTTCGTTGATGACCGCGTTCTTTACCGATGTCGATGTCGTTGATTTTGATACCGCAATGACAGCTGATACTGATGCCTATGGGGCTCATTACCGGAATATGCTGGCCAGGGGGATTTATCTTGCGCCTTCCCAGTTTGAAGTTGCCTTTATGTCCGATGCACATACGCTGGATGACGTGAAAAACCTGGTGAAAATGACTGAATGGTCATTCAAGAAAATGGCCAAAAAGTAAAAAAATCAATTGACTTTGGGATGGAGGCATGCTACCAAACCCTGTTATATTGAAGACAATAGATGAGCCTGCTGATATGGGGTGATGTATGTCTGATATGAAGAAGGAACTGATGTTTCTGCTCGGGCATTACGGGCATATCGGTATCACCTTTGTGGCTGCGATTTTTATTGGTATGGGGGCGGGTATATACTTCGACCAGAAAGTATTTGACGGTCGTACTGCTCCCTGGTTCACCTTTACAGGGCTGGCTTTCGGGATAGCAGCCGGTTTCAAAAGTCTGTTTGACATTCTTTTGCGCAGCAGCAGGAAGCTGGAAGAGAAAACGGACAGAGAAGACTGAGCGGTGGAAGCGTTTTTATCCGTGAAGAGAATGCTGGCCGTGAGCTGGGTTTACCTGGTCGTACTGACGGTGGGGACATGGATTTTCGGATCATGGACGTTTGCCTGGGCGGTTATGGCCGGAGGATTGATATCCATTGGGAGTTTCCGGGTATCCCTGAAAGATATGACCGCTTTCGTGAAAAGGCTTCCGGTGGGTCAGGAACAGGCGGATGGAAAAGAGCGTGGCAGAAAAGGAACGAAGGGGCTGATTCTTAAATTCTGGCTTCGGTTATTGGTAATAGCTGTTGTCTTGGCTGGTTTGATCAGATTCGGCAATATCAATATCTTCGGATTGATTCTGGGACTGACAACGGTTGTTTTCAGCATCACCTTTACGGCAATTGATGCTGTGTGGAGGTATTACTTCAGCAGGAGGTAAAAAAGCGTATTATGGAACATCCTATTTTGTTTATTTCTGTGATCCTGGAGACACTGGGTCTCCCTGTTCCGCATGGACCGGTGGGGCATGGGATTCTGGAACAATTGTGTGCGCCGTATATGACCTATACATGGCTGGTCATGGCCTTTCTGTTTTTTGTTGCCAGGTTGACCTTGACGGATCTTGAGATAGTTCCGGGTACCGGTCAGAATTTCTGGGAAATTGTTGTCGGTGGTATGGATGACTTTTTTGCTGATAACATGGGACGGAAACTGACTGATCAGTTCTTCCCGATGCTGGCCACGTTTGGTCTGTATATTGCTGTGGCAAACCTGATTGGACTGATCCCCGGTTTCATGTCTCCAACTGCCAGCATCAATACCACGCTGGCGTTGACGATCATTGTCTGGGTAACCCATCACTTTATCGGCTTTCGTGAACATGGTCTCAGTTATTATAAACATTTCATGGGACCGATGTGGTGGCTTGTCCCTCTGATGCTGCCGATTGAGTTGATCAGTAACTTTGCCCGTCTGTTGTCCCTTTCCATTCGTCTGTTCGGAAATATCATGGCCAAGGAAACCCTGCTCGGTATTCTGTTCATGCTCGCCGGTGCCTTTTTTGCGCCGCTGCCGATCATGCTGCTTGGTGTCCTTGTCTCTCTGGTACAGGCGATGGTTTTTGTTCTGCTTGCCGTCGTCTATTTCGGCCAGGCCCAGGAACATGCCCATTAACAGGTAATTATTTTTTTATATAACGAGGAAGAAGGCCACAATAATTAATTAACAAGGAGAATGAAAATGGAAGGAAATATCTTTTTAGCGCTGACCTGTATTGGTGCCGCACTTTCGATTGGTCTTGCCGGCCTTGGTGCCGGAATCGGTATCGGTTCTGTTGGCCAGGGTGCAACTATGGGACTTGCCCGTAATCCTGAAGTTCAGCCGAAACTGATGGTCTTTATGATTCTTGGTATGGCCCTTGCCGAATCAATTGCGATTTATGGACTGGTTATTTCTCTGATTCTGCTTTATGCAAATCCGCTGAAGGCCCTTGCCGGTTTCTAAGAGCTGTAAGGATTGACTATTTGTCCCTGGTCATAAAGGGGACGCAAAAAGGCCGCAGAATTCTGCGGCCTTTTTGCGTTTTCTGATACGCATCAGGATGCAGGTAGCGGGTGTCAGCGGAGCGTGGATATAACGGGATTGATTAACCTGGTAAGATGGTGAAAGAGCGTGGTAAACGATGATATCGTTATTCAGCCGGTAAAGGGCAGACATGATTCAATACTGCCCCCGCAGGCGGTTATCATACCAAACCCCGCAGATGCAAAAGAGGCAGGGAGACGGCTTCGGCAGAGAGGGTTGAGTCGGCGGTCGTTTTATTATACAGACCTGTTTGTTGATCATAAACGGGGCATCAGTGTTGCCGGGCCCTGTCTTGGCGCTCCTGCTGCCGCTTTGGTCATGGAGAAGTTGATTGTACTCGGGGTAAAAGATATTATCGTTCTCAGCTGTTGCGGCGCCATTAATGCTGCGTTTTCTCTTGGGGATATTGTTCTCGCTGTTTCCGGTGTTTCGGGCGAAGGGGTTTCCCGATACTATTGTGGCAATCGTACGGTACTGCCCAGCAGGTCGGGAACCAGACGGCTTCGGGATCGGCTGCGAAACGGGGAAAGGCGGTTACGGGAAGGATGTATCTGGAGTACCGATGCCCCGTATCGTGAAAGCAGAAAGATGTTAGGCAGGCTGCGGGAACAGGATGGTGTTGATGGTGTTGATATGGAATTTACCGCGTTGTGTTCGGTTGCATCGTTCAGAGGCGTTTCCTGCTCCGGTATTTTCATTGTTTCAGATGAATTGTGGCGTGATTGCTGGAGACCCGGCTTTACGTCAGAGAGCTTTCGAGAAAGCCGGGATCTGGTATTTGACTGCCTGCTTTTCGCTCACGTAAAGAAAGCGGTTTGAAATGAAAAAGAGATTTAACCTCGTCAGTCTTGGCTGTCCCAAAAACCTGGTTGATTCGGAAGTGGTATATGGTCTGCTTGAAGAGCAGGGGTGGGTTGGGGTGGAAGACCAGGCTGATGCCGATGTGCTTCTTGTTAATACCTGCGGTTTTATTCAATCGGCAGTGGAAGAGAGTCTTGAGGAAATTCTTCAGCTTGCCAGGATAAAAGAAGCAGCTCCGGCAGTCAGGCTGGTAGTCCTCGGTTGTCTTGTTCAGCGTTATCAGCAGCAGCTTCAGCAGGAACTGCCGGAAGTGGATCTTTTTATTGGTACCGAAGGCATTGGTTGTGTGGCCGGCCTGCTTGATCGGCTGCTGGCCGGAACCTTGTCTGAACGTGTCGTCATGCCGGATTCTTTCCTGATGGATGCAACCATACCCCGGCGTCTTTCAACACCATTTTTCAGGTCGTGGCTGAAGATTACGGAAGGATGTGATAATCATTGTTCCTATTGTCTTATTCCTGCTATCAGAGGAAACTTACGAAGCCGTAAAATTCTTGATATTATTGCCGAGGCCCGGATTCTTGAGAAAAAGGGGGTGAAAGAGGTGACCCTGGTTGCTCAGGATCTCACCGCCTATGGTGATGATCTCAATGAGAGCAGGCTGGAACGGTTGTTGTCTGAACTACTGAGCAGAACGACGATACCGTGGATACGCCTCATGTATCTGTATCCGTCTGGAATTACAGATGAATTGCTGCAAATAGTGGCAGATGATGACCGGGTGCTGCCATATATGGATATTCCCGTTCAGCATGCGAGCGATTCAGTGCTTGCCAGAATGAACAGACATTACCGGTACGAGGATGTCCTCGCCCTGTTGACCAGGGTTCGTTCGCGGATAGCCGATATTTCATTGCGGACAACGATTATGGTCGGTTTTCCTGGAGAGACGGAAGATGATATTGAACAACTTCTGACATTTCTGGCTCAGGCCCGTTTCGATCATATTGGTGTTTTTCGCTATGCCAACGAGGAAGGGTGTCCGGCAGAACGTTTTTCAGGACAGATTGATGAGGCGGTAAAAAGACAGCGGGCTGACCGGGTTATGGCGCTCCAGGCTGATATTTCTGCTGATTTACTGAGGCGGTTTGTCGGCAGGATTGAACCGGTTCTGATTGAAGGGTTCAGCAGGGAGACCAATCTGCTGCTTGAAGGAAGAACCCGGTTTCAGGCTGCCGATGTAGATGGTTGTGTCTTGATTAATGACGGTATGGCAAGCCCCGGAGAGATCCTTGATGTGCAGATCACCGAGGCTCAGGTGTACGATCTGGTAGGCAGGATCGTAAAGACGGAACAGGCAACAGGTACCCCTATCGACCCTGATTAACCTGCTCCCGCAGATCTTTTCCTGCTTTGAAGAAAGGAAGCTTCTTCGGCTTGACTTTGATCTTTTTGCCGGTCTTTGGGTTGCGTCCTTCATATGAATCGTAATGTTTGATGACGAAGCTTCCGAAACCACGAATTTCAATGCTTTCTCCATTGGCGAGTGCTTCTGTCATGGTATCGATGACGGTATTGGTAATGGCCGCTGCTTCACGATGTGGTACATCAATGTCTTGTGCCAAGGCTTCAATCAGTTCTGATTTGTTCATACCGAACTCCTGTTTGACATGGTTTGAAAACCAGTCGGGTTAATGTCCTGGACTTGCTGCGTCTGTCTGTTTGAAAACAAGGTAGTAAAATCAGCTACTTATGGTGCTAATCTGGTGTCGGAATGAAGGTCAGAAAAACCAAGGCAGACCAGACCACAGATTTGCCCAAAGTAAAGTCGGATATATAACTGTCTAGATTTAATCAGCTATTTTATTTTTTGTAAAGAAAAATCTATAAAAAAATCTTTTTGATGTCATCAGGTTCAAGCAGACGATAATGGCCGCTTTTGAGCGATCCCAGTTTCAGTTTGCCATAGGCAAGTCTCTTCAGGTTCAGGACCGGGTGACCAATGCTTTGAAACATTTTTCTCACCTGACGTTTTCGTCCCTCGTGGATGGTAATCTGTAGCAGTGATGTGCTCCTTTTTTTTGTGATTACCCTCAGATGGGCAGGTGAGGTTCTTCGTCCATCCAGTATGACCCCGGATTCAAGTCGGGACAGGCGGCTGCGAGATGGTCTCCCCCTGACAAGTGCTTCGTAGGTTTTTGTCGTTTCAAAACGGGGATGAAGAATCTTGTTGGCCAGGGCGCCATCGTCTGTCATCAGCAGCGCGCCTTCTGTATCGATGTCGAGACGGCCAACGGGGAAGAGACGCCGATCAATAGCTTTGATAAGAGAGCTTACGATAGGTCTGCCTTGCGGATCGGAGAGAGTGGTAACGAAGCCGCGGGGTTTATTGAGCAGAAGATAGATTGGTTTTTTCTTTTGCGGTGCTATAACCAGGTTGTCAACACAGATTTTTTGTCGGAGTGGATCTATTTTTACTCCCATTTCCGTAATTATTATGCCATCGACACTGACCGTACCGTTACGGATCATTTCTTCTGCCTTGCGTCGTGAGGCAATACCACTGGCTGCGAGATATTTTTGCAGCCGTATTTTTTGTTCTATCGCCATTTTCGAGGAATAATCCGGTCATATTTTTCATCGACGAGCGATCGTGTCTTTGGATCGACTTCGAGGACGTCAGTATACCACGGTTTCATCCGGCAATCGAAGACGATCGGTGGTTCAAGTCCGACATGAAATCGTTTGACCGAGGTGGCGGCTCCGTGAATATCTGCCGCTGGTTCGAATCTGGTAAAAAAGGTCCACAGGAATTCCTGCATCGAACAAGTTGCGTCATCACTATTGTCGACAAGAATGACTACCGGCCATGGTTTGAGATCAACGCCTTGGGCCAGTTGTAACGGTAATTGGGGCGATTGCTGGTAGGAGCTTCCCTGGACGACCAGGGTACCGGGGATGAACGGTTTGGGATGGGAGCATTCTTCTGGCAGTTTGCCCGTGAAGCTGGTCGGCAGATCTCTGCGTTTTTCTCTGCCCAGTCCCAGCAAGAGAGCCTTGGAACCCGTGTTGACCGATGGGCCTGTATAGTCAAGCGTGTCCTGAGAGACAGTGGCAAAAACGAAGAGGTCTTTGTGCCACTGTACCCGTTCGAGGATATGCATCCATAGTTTCCTGAAATCGGTTATGGTGACGTCTCCATCAGTTACGATGAGAAACTTGGTTAGTGAGAGCTGGCCTTCTCCGAGAATTCGAAGACCGGCTGCAAATGCTTCACGCGGGTAACGATCGGCGACCCGGGCAGCGGCAAGACAATGAAATCCCGCTTCTCCGAAAGTTTTCAGTTCCCTGACCCCTTTCATAACCAGAGGGAAAAGGGGAGAGAGTAATTCCTGGAGGTAATCACCGATAAAAAAGTCTTCCTGTTTAGGCCTGCCGACGACAGTTGCTGGATAGATTGCATTATTTCGATGATAGAGGTGGGATACCTCGAAAACGGGATAGTCATGTTCCAGCGAGTTATAGCCATAATGATCGCCGAACGGTCCTTCCGGGTGGCGGATGTGGGGGGGAACCTGACCTTTGATCGCAAATTCGGCAGTGGCGACAAGGCGGTGACCTCCAAGAGGATCCCTGGTTACCGGTAATTTCCCGCCGATCAGCAATGAGGTGAGCATCAACTCCGGAATATCTTCCGGAAGTGGAGCAATGGCAGAAAGCATCAGGGCTGGAGGACCACCGATAAAAAGGGTAAGGGGCAGTGGTTTGTTCTGTTTTTCTGATTCAAAGTAATGGTATCCTCCTCCCTTGTGGATCTGCCAGTGGATACCGGTACGGTCGTCGCTGAAACGCTGAATCCGGTACATTCCGAGGTTGTGCCCCTTGCCGTCGGGATGTTCGGTGTAAACGAGTGGCAGGGTTACGAAAGGGCCTCCATCACTATGCCATGAGGTCAGCATCGGCAGGCTGGTGAGGCGTGGTGGGGACTGGCAGTTTTCAAGAATTGGACTCTTGCTGCTTTGCTTCATACCGATCCGGGCCGCGTCGAAGAACAGGGATCTGTTCTGCCACAGCTTTTTGGGTGTCGGTGGCATGATCGTTTCAACAAAGTTGACAATATCCCGGATGAATTCCTGTGGCTTTGTACCAAAGGCAAGATCCAGTCTTTTTGCAGTACCAAAAAGGTTGGTAATGACCGGAAACGTGGAGCCTTTGACTTTCGTAAACAGAAGGGCCGGGCCTTGTCGGCTGATGACTCGTCGATGAATTTCGGCAATTTCTAGGTATGGATCAACCATTTCGTCGATGACGAGCAGCTCTTTTTCCTGCTTCAGGAGACGTATATAGCTGCGTAAATCATAGAGTTTGTCTGTAGTCATGGTATCTGTTTTGTCTATCAGTGAATGCTTTTTTCATGTACAGCTTCACTGGGTGAGTGAGGTGGTTCCTGATCGTTATCGGACCTGCGGTCATCGATGATAAAGATAATGGATGGTTATTGTGCGGGTGCGTGGCCCGTCGAATTCACAAAAAAATATTTTTTGCCATGTCCCGAGAACCGGACGACCATTTTCAACGGCTATCTGAACAGAAGGGCCGATGAGAGATGCCATGATATGTGCCGGTGAATTGCCTTCAGCATGTTTGAATGGATAATGCATCGGTACCATTTTCTGAAGTCCGGCGATGATGTCGGTCTGTACGTCCGGGTCTGCTCCTTCGTTGATCGTCAGGGCTGCCGTGGTGTGTGGGTTGAAAAGAAAACAGAATCCGTCAGAGAAGGACCGTTTTACAATTTCGGCACTGATTTTTTCTGTAATATCAATCAGCTCCATTGTCCTGCTGGTGGGAATGGTAATGGTACTCATGCTCATGCTGACTCCGGTTCGGATAAGAAAATCAGGGAATACGTACTATAGGTGGTTTTCCAGAAGACGTCAATGCGTCAATAAATGAAGCCTGGGCTCGTTCTGGTTCAGGTCAGATGAAGCGGTGATCAACTTGTTTTTATGGTGGCCGTATAGTGCGGTAATGGAGGATTGACCAGAGGATGGGGAGCGTGCAGCGTATGGCACTCTGGTAGTTTTTGAATCATTTACTGAAGACGTTATTGACAGGGAAATTCTTGACAGGAGTGTTCTTGTTGCCGATATTAGGGCTATTGTTTTTTTCAAGGAAATTGCAGACAGATAAGAGGGCGCTGAATTACAAAAGAGAACATATCGAGCGGTTTACGGTTTGGTAGTGACGGCTCAGGTTACCCATGAGAATCTGATTGAAGCTGATTGTTTTCTTGAAAAGAGTGGTGTGCATATTCATACCGGGGTAGAATCCTGAATCGCATTTTGAGAAGTGGTGGGCGGCTGAAGAATTGGCCCTGTTCACCAGGAATTTCTTTTTTTCAATGAAAAAGGAGACGGTAAGATGACAATAAAAATAGGTATTAACGGGTTTGGCAGGATTGGTCGGAATATCTTCAGGGCAATAGGTGAAGATCCGGTTTTTAGTGAAATTGAGGTTGTTGCGATCAACGATTTGACGGACAATGCGACCCTGGCCCATCTGTTGAAATATGACTCGGTCATGGGTCGATTGAGAGCTGATATTGACAGCGATGACAATGGTATCGTTGTCGATGGTCGTCATATCGCGGTTTCCAGCCATCGCAATCCTGCCGATATTCCCTGGGGAGATGTGGGTGTTGATTATGTTGCTGAGTGTACCGGTATTTTCAGAGATGGTGAGTCGGCCCAGGCACATATTGACGGTGGTGCCAGAAAAGTGGTGATTTCAGCGCCGGCAAAAGGCAACGTCAAGACATTGGTGATGGGGGTTAACGAAGACGAATATGACCCGCTCAGGCATCATGTCGTTTCCAACGCATCCTGCACCACCAATTGCCTGGCACCAATGGCAAAGGTTATTCTCGATAATTTCGGGATTGAACGGGGATTGATGACCACGGTTCACGCCTATACCGGTGATCAGCGGCTCCTTGATTTTCCTCATTCTGATTTGCGGCGTGCCCGGGCTGCGGCGCTCTCCATGATCCCGACAAAAACCGGAGCTGCTGCCGCTGTCTCCCTCGTGATTCCCGAGTTGAAAGGGAAATTTGATGGCCTTGCTGTTCGGGTTCCAACCCCCACGGTATCTCTTGTCGATGCGGTAATGGAGGTAGGGCAGGAAACAAGTGTTGGTGAGGTAAACAAGGCCCTGCAGGATGCGGCCAGCAGATATCTTGGTTATTCAGATCTGCCGCTGGTCTCCATTGATTTCCGGGGTGATCCGCATTCGTCTGTTATTGACGCTCAGTCCACCAAGGTTATTGGTAAAACTGTTAAGGTTATGAGCTGGTACGATAATGAATGGGGCTATTCCAACAGGATGCTTGATCTGATTCTGCATATGGAAAATAACCGACCATTGTAAAACGGAAGAGGACAAAAGAAAATGACAGATTCGGTTTCCCCTGGTCAGGGATGTTCCATATTTGAGGAATTGATATGAAGTCGCTTCAGACGATCCACAGGATAGATTCGGATGCATTGAAGGTAAATCTTCTCGAGACTGCCGAACAGGTTGAGATACGACCTGACCTGCTGGTATTGCTTGACATTATCAGGAAATACCGGGGACTTCATTCCAGTCTTGAAAACCTTCTTTATGAGGTTTGCCATCCTTATCGAAACTGGGAACTGCTGCTGCCGCTTCTGAGAAGTTTCGTTCTCAAAAACTTCAATCATTACCAGAAAGATGAAAACGGTCCGGAATCGTTTGAACTGTTTGCCGGATTGTTTTTTGAAGCCCTTGACGATTCTGCCAAGAACCTGTCCCTGGTCTCTCAGATTTTTGAGGCCCTGTGTGGCTGGCTGGAAAAGCTGATTTCATTGTTGAACGGGGAAGAGCTGAAACGTTTTGAGTGTTCGGTGAACGCGTTGTTCCAGCGACTGGAGGAACTTGACTCAGAAGATGGGGGTATTCTGATCAACCTGGTGCATGGCCCGCATTCTCTGAAGAGGATTGTCAAAAGAATGCTGGCATTGATTGACCGGGCTGATATTGTCTATGATGTCAGGCCGTTGGCATCGTTGATGCACCTGCTGCTGCACAAGAATTACGATTACTGGCTGCGGGATGATGATCCATTGCCCTGGTTTCTTGAGCGGTGTCATCTGAGTAGTGATGAATTTCAGGAACAGCAGGTTTTCTCCGCAATTTCACATGAAGCGATACAGGGTTACAAGGAATCTCTTGACGAGATTGATATCGAACGGGACCCTCGTGCCGCACTTGCAGCTATTCTCAGGATGCCTTTTCATCTTGATCTGGTCAGGATCTATAAGGAAATTCCGCGGTATTTGAGTGGTTGTGAGGATTCGAATGATACGGTTGTTGAAGAAGGATCGGCAGTAAACCGTCTGCGCGAGGACCGCAAGCTGCAGTTCATGTTCAAGATCATGGACACTATCGGCCTGCATCTGATCCATGAGGAGACCCTGAGGGAAATCAACCGTTCCCTGGTGGTTATGATCAGAAAGCAGCGTTTTGAAGAGATCGAGGAGTTTCTGTCCATTACCTTTCAGCTTTTGAAGGCTAATGTCCGGAAATATCCACATACATCATTGCAGTGTATTCAGGTTCTGGGCGGGGAGGTTTTCAAACGGGGTAACAGCAGGATGGTGGAGGCCTTCCTGTGGGGGGTTGTTCGTTTTGGATTTCAGCCGGCAAACGTGACCGGTGTTGACGAGGACTGGCAGCCCATTATTAACCCGGCCCACCTGGGTAATATCCGGGTCTGGCTGAATCTTATCATGCAGGAGCCAAAATGGTGTTCGACCCTCTTCTCGGCACTGATTATTCATCTGAAACTATCCGGCACCTGTGTCAAGGATACCGATCTCTTTCAGCGTGATATCACCAAACTGCTCAATCATCCGATTGAGCCGATTTACAATCTCAGCAAACAATTTGCTAAATTGATGCCGGTCTTTTTCAACGAAATCGGGGCAGAAGGCGAATTGCGGGATGTTTCTACCGAGCTTGACGAAATTCACCGGCGCAAGGATGTTCTGATCCATTTCCTGAGAAAACAAAGTCATGTCGAAAGTTCGAATCTGATCGTTGATTTTATCAGGGCCATTTTTCTTTACTGGAAATCCCGGAATCGGAAATATCTGCAGCCGTTTCTTCCGGTTGAGGTGTTGAGCCAGGTTGTCCCCGAAGGGCCCTTTATAGATGATCAGGTCACGATCGCGGCCCGGGTGATTCGGGAATATGATCTGGTCAGGGTGGATGAGATCCTTGATATTGAGTATCGTCCGCTCGAGTTATTTCTTTTGAGACAGGAAGATCTCGACCCTGATGAAAAAAGACGGTTTTATCTGCTTGTGCGGATGTTCAAACTGACCCACAAGAAATATAATCTCGGTTTCCAGGAACTGCGTTCGGAACTGAAGCGGGCAGCCAGGGATGGCATTCCGGGTATGGACGAGCTGCTCGATCAGCTTGATGGCAGGGATATTGAAGGTGTCCTTGATGCGACCCTTACGGCCCTTGACAATCTGAAAGAGATCATTCTTTCGGACGAGACCTTTGAGGTCCGTGAGGATATCTATTACAAGCGGCACATCGCCGTCGATATCCCGTCGGTCTATGGCAGGTATCGGGAACGGAAATTTGACAGTCTGTCACTCTCCTTTCGTCTTGAAAACCTCGCCAATATCTATCTTGAGATGCTGCCAGAAACGGTGACGTTGTCCCTGATTACCCAGGCCACCTTTTTTGATATTGCCCGTTGCTTGAAGTTTTACATGAGGGCATTGAATATAGACGGAATAACCTCCAGACGCCTTGAAACCTATCTTGCACTGCTTACCTCTTCTCTGAAGATCAAAAGATTTTCCTATACCCAGTATCTCGATATCTGCCGGGGGTTGTCGGAAGGGGTGAAGGATGTGATCTATGCCTATTATACGAACATTCACCAGAAAAATCTGTCCTTGATTATCCCGCAGATCGGAAAGGATAATATGTTACCGCGTTATCAGGCATTATGGCGGGAAGAGGAGCAGGTGAATACACTGCACAGTCTCTCAGAAGCCTTCTTTCGTGACCTGATTGCCTCTACCTTCGGACTTCAGCATCTGGACAACTTTATACTCGGGGTTATTCAGACGCTTGAAAGTCAAAAGGATATTCTTGATGAAAAGACACTTGATTTGCTCATGACATATAACCCGGAAAAGACGATATCGCTTCTTGACCAGGTCAATCCGTATACTCATGACTTAATTCATCTCGGTAATAAAGGGTATAATCTGGTGACCCTGACCAGAGATAAGCAGCCGGTTCCCCCCGCCTTTGTGATTACGACCGAAGTCTTCAGGTGTCGAAATGTCATCTTTGGTTTTCCGAAGGCCCGTGAAGGCTTTATGCGGCGGGTCCGTGCGGCACTGAACACGATTGAAAAACAGACGGGACTGGTGTTTGGCTCCTCTGACCGACCGCTTCTGTTATCGGTCAGAAGCGGCAGTGCGATATCGATGCCGGGAATGATGGCAACCGTTCCCAATGTCGGCCAGAACAGTGATCTGGTTGCAGAATATGTCGCGAAACACGGGAATGAATACTTTGCCTGGGATAATTATCGCCGCTTTATCCAGTCGTGGGCGATGATATCCGGTGTTGAACGCGAAGCCTTTCAGGAATTGATGAATGAGGCAAAGACCCGTTACAAAGTGGCATTGAAAAGGCAGTTCAAACCTGAGCAGATGAAGGAACTGGCGCTCAATTATGAGAAACTTGTGCGCCGGAAAGGGATTGAAATTCCGGATGATCCGTGGTTGCAGCTTATCGGTGCGATTGAGAAGGTACTTGATTCCTGGGATACCTTTAAGGCGGTTGATTATCGGAAAATTATGGATGTTTCTCATTATTGGGGAACGGCAGTCATCGTCCAGGCTATGGTCTTTGGTAATCGCAGCGATTTGTCCGGGTCCGGTGTCCTGTTTACCGCCCATCCGTACCGTAAGGTGCGGCGGGTGGCGTTATGGGGAGATTATGCCTATGGTGACCAGGGAGAAGATATTGTCTCGGGACTGGTGACGAGTCATCCGATATCTGTTGAGCAGGCGGAACGTGATGGTCGATCTTCGGCTGAAACACTGGAACTGAAATTTCCAGAGATTTATCAGCGACTGCTGCTTATTTCACGTGAGCTTGTCTATGAAAAGCGGTGGAATCCGCAGGAGATTGAATTTACGTTTGAAGGACCGGAGGCCAGGGATCTGTATCTGCTTCAGACCCGGGATATGATCACGATCAAACAGAAAGAGCATCTGAGGGTGTTTGAAGAAACGGATGCGTTTGAAAAGGCGATATTGGGGAAAGGAATCGGTGTTTCCGGTTCGGCATTGTCAGGTAAGGCGGTTTTTACCGAAAGTGATATTGCGGCATTGCGGGAACGTGAGCCGGAGACTCCACAGATCCTTATTCGTCAGGATACCGTGCCGGAGGATATAACCGTAATTTCACAGACCGATGGCCTGCTTACCTCCCGTGGGGGTCAGACATCTCATGCCTCTGTTGTGGCGGTCCGTCTCGAAAAGACTTGTGTTGTTGGCTGCAGTAAATTACGGGTTTATGATAATTACTGCCAGATCAACGGACAGCGTATCAAGTCCGGTGACCATGTTTCCATTGACGGCAGGAACGGACTGGTATTACGTGGCAATCATCCGAGCAGGGAAGAGATGCATATTCTGCCGATCTGAGTGATTGGCTGGTAACGGGGATGTTTTGTGGCACACGTGTTTTTCGTGGGCAATTGTTTTTTTCTCAGCTTCTGTTTTCAGGAACGCCGAGGGCCTTGAGGATTGCAGCCACCGGACAGAATTTTGTAAATCCGTATTGCAGCAGGTTCGCTCCGACAAATGCGGTGAAGAAAAGCCAGTAGCTGCTGTGATATATCGGACTTACTTCTACTCCGAGTCCGAGGCTCAACAGGATAAAGGTACCTGCCATTGCATGGATCCAGTCAGTGATAATCATTTGTTTATGACGGTTTCCCGCCCCTCCGTTTGCTGATGTGGCACATTCACGAATCCGGACAGAAAAGCTGTCTCATTTTCTGAATGAGTTCAAGGATTCGAGGTTCGGTTATGCGGTTGTAAATAAAGTTGGCATCTTTGCGAAAGTCTATAATTCCTTGACTTCGAAGGATATTGAGATGTTGTGAAATATTTGCATTGGTGGTTTCAACCTGATCCCGTATATCTCCGACGGACATCTCTTTCTCCTGGAGCAGGCAGAGAATTTTCAGCCGGATCGGATGAGACATTGATTTAAGCAATTTTGATATCGCCTCAATCTGCTCATCTTTAATCGTTGTTTCCATACCGCGGCCTCCCCTTATTTTAGTGTTTAATGTAATAGTCAAGCTTGAATTGTAAAGTTTTTTTTAGGGGGACACAAGCTTGTTTTCCCGGTTGATCAGATAGTTTTTTTATCCTTACTCGTCGAAGGAAACGGCAATGACCAGGGCTGATGATAAGTATAATTGTTTTTTATGGTAGACAGAGGGCCGGAATTGCTGTATTTTACAGAGGGCTGGTCTTACCAGAGAATAGTCCGATATATTGAAGGGATACTTTTTTGTTATTGTCCTTTGACTGAGATACGATGAGCGATCGTTATGTAATGGGGGGGCGGTAAATCTCTGAGGGGGGGAGAGACCATGACAATAAAAGAGGAGGTATGTATGAGCAGTACTGAGGATAAAATTACCTGTTTATCGAGTGAAAAACGCATTTTTGAGCCACCGGTTAACGGATGTGAGCATGCATATGTTGGTGATATCAAGACGTATGAAGAGGCCTGTCGTCGTTCGCTGGATGATCCTGAAGCTTATTGGGCCGAAAGAGCGGAAGAGCTTGTCAGCTGGTATACAAAGTGGGATACGGTTCTCGATGCGGATATGTACAAGCCTGAAATTCGCTGGTTTGATGGAGCGACGCTGAACGTTTCCTACAATTGTCTTGACCGGCATCTGGAAAATGGCAGGAAAAACAAGACGGCCATTATCTGGCAGGGAGAACGGGAAGATGAAGTCAGGACATATTGTTATCAGGAACTCTATGAGGAGGTGTGCCGTTTTGCCAATGTCCTGAAAAAGAAAGGGGTTCGTAAGGGTGATCGGGTAGCGGTTTATCTGCCCATGATTCCGGAGCTTGCGGTTACGCTGCTGGCCTGTGCCAGAATAGGAGCGATACATTCAGTGGTTTTTGCCGGTTTTTCCGCTGCCAGCCTGCAGAACAGGATCGAGGACTGTGAGGCCAGGGTCGTGGTAACCGCAGACGCGGTGCTGCGTTCGGGCAAGACAATTTCTTTGAAGTCCAATGTCGACGAAGCACTTGAGGAATGTGATTCGGTGGAGCATTGCATTGTCGTCAGGCGGGCTGATATCGAAATTGCCATGCAGTCTGGTCGGGATTGCTGGTGGCATGAAGAAATGGCGGCTGATGGTATTGAACCGGTGTGTCAACCGGAACATATGGAGGCGGAAGATACGCTCTTTATTCTTTACACCTCCGGTTCTACCGGTCAACCGAAGGGGGTTGTTCACACGACGGGAGGATATCTCACCTATGTGCTGCATACAACCCAATGGATTTTCGATCTCAAAGATGAAGATATCTACTGGTGTACCGCAGATATTGGCTGGATAACCGGGCATTCTTATACCCTTTACGGTCCGCTGGGGCTTGGGGGAACAACCGTGATTTTCGAAGGGGTTCCCCTGTATCCGGGACCGGATCGTTTCTGGCAGATTGTCGAAAAATTCAAGGTTTCTATCTTCTATACCGCGCCGACGGTTATCCGGGCTCTCATGCGTTTTGGAGAAAAACCGGTCAATAAACATGATATCGCTTCCCTGAGAATCCTTGGCTCAGTCGGGGAACCGATAAATCCCGAGGCCTGGATGTGGTATCATCACCATGTCGGGAAAGAGGAATTGCCGGTGGTTGATACCTGGTGGCAGACTGAAACCGGTGGGATCATGATATCGCCTCTGCCGTATGCCACCAGCCTTAAACCAGGGTCGGCCACCCGTCCGTTGCCGGGGATCGATGCCGCGATTTTAAATGAAGACGGACAGCCGACCAGAGCCAATGAGGGTGGTCACCTGGTCGTGCGGAAACCGTGGCCGGGAATGTTCCGCGGTATTTTTGGTGATCCGGAGCGATATAAAACGACCTATTTTGAAACCTTTCCCGGTTTTTATGACGCAGGGGACGGTGCCCGTTATGACGAGGACGGCTATTTCTGGATCATCGGCAGGCTGGATGATGTGATCAATGTGTCCGGTCACCGGCTGGGTACTGCAGAAATTGAGTCGGCTCTTGTTTCGCATCCGCAGGTTTCGGAAGCGGCGGTTGTCGGAATGCCCCATCCGATTAAGGGACAGGCCATTTATGCCTATATTATCGTAAATGCAGATGTTGAGGAATCGATGGAATTGTTGACGGAACTCCGGGTTCATGTTCGTCGTGAAATTGGTCCGATTGCCTCGCCTGATGTAATACAATACGCGCGAGGACTCCCGAAAACACGAAGCGGTAAAATCATGCGTCGAGTATTGAGAAAAATTGCGGCAGATGATTTTAATGATTTTGGGGATACGTCTACCCTTGCTGATCCTTCGATCATAGATGAACTGATTCACGGCAAGAAGGCCCTGGACAGCCGTAAAGAGAAGTAACCCGGAGTGGTGAACCTGGAGCCGGATGCAATGGCCTGTTGTACTGGTGGTTGAAAAGCGGTTGAGGCAGGCGGTTGAAGGGGGATACCATCTGCCGATTGTAAATGGCATTGACACCATTACTGCGGTTATCTCGGTGTGACGCTCCCATCTCTTCCTTTTCCTGTTCTTTCTCGTATCTGTTTTTAACAGGTGATAAAAGGTTTTACTGTCGTGATATTTTCGTTATTTTGGGCTGAAGTGTGATGGCTTCCGGGTTGCAGGAAGTAAGGTATTGGTATAGTGATATGGAAAAAATGGGCACTCGATACCTGGTCTGGTTTATAAAAACGGACCGGTCAGTGTAGAACAAAAAAACAACAACAGAACCTGTTATGAAAGGAAACGAGATACGATCACGATTTTTGGCCTATTTTAAAGAAAAGGGGCATCAGATAGTGGACAGTTCATCGCTGGTTCCCCAGGATGATCCTACGCTGCTATTCACCAATGCGGGGATGGTCCAGTTCAAGAAAGTTTTCATGGGTGATGACAAGCGGGAATACCGGACAGCTACTACAAGCCAATGCTGTATGAGGGCCGGTGGCAAACATAACGATCTGGAAAATGTTGGTTACACTGCCCGTCATCATACCTTTTTTGAGATGCTGGGTAATTTCTCCTTTGGCGATTATTTTAAGGAAGAAGCCATTATGTATGCCTGGGAATTTTTGACCAGGGAATTGAAACTGCCGAAAGACAAGTTGTGGATTTCAGTTTTCAAGGATGATGATGAGGCGTACGAATTGTGGGAAAAGGTGGAAGACGGGCTGTTGAAGGATCGAATTGTCAGGCTTGATGAGAAGGAGAATTTCTGGGCAATGGGAGACACCGGGCCCTGTGGTCCGTGTTCCGAGATTCATATTGATCAGGGCGTGGAAGCGGGTTGTGGCCGTCCCGATTGTGCGGTCGGATGTGAATGTGATCGATATCTTGAGTTGTGGAACCTTGTCTTTATGCAGTTCAATCGAAGTGAAGATGGAACGATGACGCCGCTGCCGAAGCCGAGTATCGATACCGGTATGGGGCTTGAACGGATCGCTGCGGTTCTTCAGGGAAAATATAACAATTACGATTCGGATCTTTTCGCGTCGGTGATCGACCGGCTTGAAAGCTTGTCTGGAAGGGTGTATGGCCGGGAAGCAGCTGACGATACGGCAATGCGGGTCATTGCCGATCATGCCCGGGCGACATCATTTCTGGTGGCGGACGGAGTGCTTCCTTCTAACGAGGGGAGAGGTTATGTCCTGAGAAGGGTGTTGCGGCGGGCTATCCGGTTTGGCAGAAATCTTGGTTTGACCAGGCCGTTCATGCATGATGCCTGTCTTGCCGTTGTTGATTCGATGATCGAAGCCTACCCGCGGCTGGCAGATACTGCCGGGTTGCTGGAGAAGGTGGTGAATAACGAGGAGGCCCGGTTCAGGGAAACGCTCGAACATGGCCTTGCGATACTTGATGAGGAGATCGCCGCTCAACAAAAACGGGATGAGCCCCTGATCAGCGGTTCTTTTATCTTTAAATTATATGATACCTACGGTTTTCCGGTTGATATTGTCCGCGATATTTCTGTCGAGAGGGGACTCCCCTTTGATGAGACTGGTTTTCAGGAGGCAATGGATCGTCAGCGTCAACAGTCCCGTGCGTCCCGTAAAGATGACCATGTTCTGCTGAGGGATGCCGGGATCAAGGCCCTGATCGATTCCGGTCAGTGTAGTGAATTTGTTGGTTATGAGCTGATGACGGTGAAAGCGGTGGTCAAGGGGTTGCTCGATGATCAGAACCGGCAGACAGAGCTGGTGGCAGCGGGCTCTCGGGGCAGGTTATTCACCGATGTGACACCGTTTTATGCAGAAGCCGGTGGTCAGGTTGGTGATTCCGGGGTTGTACGGTCGGAAAAAGGAACGGCTTCAATTTCTGCTGTAGTTGCTGAGGCTGAAGGCGTGATTCTTCATGATTTCCAGGTTGAGTCAGGAGAGATAGCGGTTGGGGATCGGATCGAGCTGGAAGTATCTGCACCCGTCCGATTTGATACGGCCGTCAATCATAGCGCAACCCATCTCCTTCATGCCGCGTTGCAGGACATTCTTGGCGACCATGTCAAGCAGGCCGGTTCCTTTGTCGGTCCGGAACGGCTCCGCTTTGACTTTACTCATTTTTCGGCTTTGACGGAACAGGAGCTTGTCGCTGTTGAAACCTGGGTTAATGATGCTGTCCGGGCAAACTATCCGGTGGAAACCAAGGTGGTTGACCGGGATGATGCCCTTAAAGAGGGGGCGACGGCACTGTTCGGGGAAAAATATGGCGCATCAGTTCGGGTTGTCAGTATCGACCGGATCAGCAAGGAACTTTGTGGAGGAACCCATGTTTCCGCGACCGGGTCTATCGGTCTGTTCCGGATCGTGTCTGAAGGGGGGATTGCTGCCGGTGTGAGAAGAATTGAAGCGGCAAGCGGTCGCCAGGCTCTGAAACTGATGCAGGAAATGGCCGCCCGGGAGAACGAGGTCAGCAGGATATTAAACGCGTCGCCACCGGTAATGGTACAAAAACTTGAAAAGGTGCTCCAGCAGCAGAAGAAACTGGAGAAGCGGATTGTGGAATTATCCACCCGATTGGCAAGTGCTGACCTGGATCAGATTCTCGCCAGTGGTGTCTCGGTAGAGGGGGTCACGGTCATTGCCGCTGAGATCACGCTTGACAGTCCGAAAACATTACGGGAAGTAGGGGATAAGGTTCGAGAGAGGATGGAGAGCGGTATTGCCGTTCTCGGTGGGAAAAGTAACGGTAAGGCGGCACTGCTGGTTATTGTCAGTAAGGACTTGACCGATCGTTTTCATGCCGGCAGGCTGGTTAATCAGGTGGCATCTTTTGTCGGTGGAAAAGGTGGAGGTCGTCCGGATATGGCTCAGGCCGGCGGTCCAATGGCTGACAGAATCGGTGAAGCTATCAATAATGTTACAACCGTTGTCTCGGCATTTCGGTAACGGGTAATTCCTCTCTTTCCGAGGTACCGGTCAACGCTGCTTGGAAACAGACTCAACCGTCAAGAAAAACAGTGTTATCCGATGAGCAGAGATGCGTGATAAAGTAGTTGACACCGTCCGGTAATTGAAGTAAAGGTTTTTTGCTGCTGTGAATGGTCATTCATTTTTACAATGCCCATCTTGCATGGATTTTATTTCATTGCCTTTGATTATTGTTCCTTCGGGAATGTATTTTTTATTATTTTAGCGAATCAGGAGCCTACCACATGATTACAATGGACATCACGCTGGTGATTCAGATCGTAAACATGATCGTACTCATGTTTCTGCTCAACGGGGTTCTTTACAAACCGGTAAAGAAAATCCTGAAAGAGCGGTCTGAAAAGCTGCAGAGAATGCAGAGAGATGTGGCCCAGTTTGAAAAGAACGCCCGTCTTCGGCAGGAAGAGGTGGATGCCCGGATGGCGAAGGCTTCCGCAAAGGCAAAAGCGGCACTCGATGAGGCACGTGCCGCCGCCCAGGCTGCCGGGGATGAAAAGATGGCATCCATCAAGGAGGAAGTTGCGTCTTTCAAGGAAAAAGAATTGGCACAGATCCGCAGCCAGATCGATGAGGCTCGGAAAGGGCTGCAGGCCAATCTTGATGGGTTTGCAACCGATATGGCTGGCAAAATACTGGGGAGGAGTCTCTAGATATGAAAAGATTCAGGAACGTAACCAGTTTTTTTGTCCTTGTCGGGGCTCTCTGTTTTGCCTTGTCCTTTGCGGGTGTCTCTTTAGCTGCGGCAAACGCCGGGCAGCCCGTTCATGATACGGAAGCTGTTCATTCACCGGCTGGTGATGGCGGTGCTGGAGCGGCAGTCACCGCAGAGCACGGGGCGGCTGAATCCCATACCGGCAGTGGTCACGGAAGCAGCTTGACAAAAGAGAAGCTGAAGGATTTGTTCTGGCGGGTTATCAACTTCATCGCCTTGATGATCATCCTGGTCAGATTTGGTGCGAAACCGATCGCTGGCGGTCTTGCCGACAGACAGAAACGCATCAGAGAAGAACTTGAAGATCTTGAGAGCAAGAGGAATCAGGCTGAAAGATCTTACAGGGAGTTTGAAGCCCGGCTGGCAACCGTTGAAAAAGATATCGACTCCATTGTGGAAAAAGCCGTTGCCCAGGCCAGAATTGAAAAGGCCAGAATTATCGAAAAGGCTGAACAGGCTGCTGATGAAATCAAGCGGCAGGCTGAGTTCGCTATCCAAAACGAGATAAGCGAAGCCCGTCAGACCTTGAAGAACGATGCCGCGGACCAGGCTGCTGTAATGGCGGAAGCGCTGATTGTACAGAATCTGACAGCTGACGATCAGGTCAGGATCATTGAAGACTATCTAGACAGAGTGGGGGCCGCACAGTGAAACAAACTATCCTCGCGAAGAGATATGCCAAGGCACTTTTTGCCATCGGCAAGGAAGACGGGACGTATGAAGCCTGCAACAAGGTGCTTCAGGACGTGGCTGCGCTTTTCACATCGAACCCGGATGTGAAGGATGCGCTCACCAACCCTCTTTATCCGCTGGATATCAGGGAAAAGGTCATGGCCGGGATCATCGGTATCGTTGGTGCTGAGAAGGTGATGGGGAATTTTCTTACCTTGCTGGTTCAGAAGAAAAGGGCGGACATTTTACCTGAGATTGCCGAAGCGTTTTCGATCATGGTCGATGAAGACAAGAACATCAGTCACGGCACGGTCGTGTCGGCGGTGGAGCTTGATGCGGAACTGCAGGGTAAGGTACAGACGACGTTAGAGAAATTAACGGGCAAGAAAGTCGAGTTGACTGCTTCGGTTGATCCCTCAATAATCGGCGGAATCATAGCCAGGGTGGGAGATCTGGTTCTGGATGGCAGCATCAGGACACAGCTTGCAAGTTTAAAAGATTCCATTAAGGGGAGAGAATAGATGCAGATCAAAGCTGAAGAAATTAGTCAAATTATCAAAGACCAGATCGGCGAGTTTGAAACCAGTGTAGACCTTAACGAGACCGGAACTGTTATCTCTGTCGGCGATGGTATTGCCCGTATTTACGGGGTGATGAACTGTATGGCCATGGAGCTGCTCGAGTTTGAGAATGGTGTCATGGGATTGGCGCTGAATCTTGAAGAGGATAACGTTGGCTGTGCCATCCTTGGTGAGGTTACCGATATCAAGGAAGGGGACACGGTAAAACGTACCGGGCGTATCGCTGAGGTTCCGGTTGGTCCGGAAATGGAAGGCCGTGTTGTTGACGGTATTGGCCAGCCGATTGATGGTCAGGGTGCGATTAATGCCAAAAACAGTGCAAAGATTGAGGTTCTGGCCCCTGGCGTTATTGCCAGAAAAGGCGTACATGAGCCGTGCTATACCGGAGCCAAGGCGGTTGACGCGATGACTCCTGTTGGTCGTGGTCAGCGGGAATTGGTAATCGGCGACCGTCAGATTGGCAAGACGGCTCTGTGTGTTGACGCGATCATCGCCCAGAAGGATACCGATGTTCACTGTATCTATGTTGCGGTTGGTCAGAAGAAGTCGACTGTTGCCCTCGTGGTTGAGGCGTTGCGAAAGCATGGTGCGATGGAATACACCACCGTCGTTTCCGCCTGTGCCTCCGACCCTGCCTCGATGCAGTATATCGCTCCGTTTGCCGGTTGTTCCATGGGTGAGTACTTCAGGGACAATGGCCAGCATGCGCTGATTATCTATGACGATCTTTCCAAGCAGGCGGTTGCCTATCGTGAGCTTTCACTGCTGCTCCGTCGTCCGCCGGGACGTGAAGCATATCCGGGAGATATTTTCTTTAACCATTCCCGTCTGCTGGAGCGTGCGGCCAAGGTTAATGACGAACGTGGCGCCGGTTCTCTGACGGCACTGCCGATTATTGAGACGCAGGCCGGTGATGTTTCCGCCTTTATTCCAACCAACGTTATTTCAATTACTGACGGTCAGGTATACCTTGAACCGAATTTATTCTTCTCCGGTGTACGTCCGGCAGTCAACGTCGGTCTTTCGGTATCACGTGTTGGTGGCGCCGCTCAGGTGAAGGCGATGAGACAGGTGGCCGGTACGCTCCGTCTCGACCTTGCCCAGTATCGTGAACTTGCCGCTTTTGCGGCCTTTGGTTCTGACCTTGATGCCGCCACTCAGGCTCAGCTGACAAGAGGGGAGCGGCTGGTCGAAATTCTGAAACAGCCGCAGTATCAGCCGCTGTCCATGGAGAAGCAGGTGATGATCCTGTACGCTGGTACCAATGGCTATCTGGATGAACTGCCGGTCGATACCCTGGCCGATTATGAGGCTGAAATGTATGCCTACATCGAGTCCAATGATTCCTCGATCTTCGCTGATCTGAAAGAGCAGCAGGAGTTTACCGACGAGATCAAGGAAAAGGTGAATAAAGCACTGACCAGCTTTGGTGAAACCTTCAAGGCAACAAAGGGTCTTAACTAAAATTCCAGGGAAGGTCAAATATGCCGAGCTTAAAAGACGTAAAAACGAAGATCGTCGGTGTCAAAAAGACAGCGCAGATCACCAAGGCCATGAACATGGTGGCCTCGGCCAAGCTGCGGGGTGCCCAGGAAAAGATGGAGGCGTTTCGTCCCTACACTTCCAAGTTCAACGAGGCGATGTCAAACCTGTCCGGCGGATCACAGACAGACAGGTTCCCATTGATGGAAAGCAGGGAGATCAAGGCGGTTGAACTGGTTGTCATCACCTCCGATCGCGGCCTGTGCGGTTCCTTCAATTCTAACATCATTAAACTCGCGATGGATAAGATGGAAGCGTATGAAGCTGAAGGAAAGCGGGTAAGCTTTGTCTGTGTCGGGAAGAAGGGGGCCCAGTTTCTGAGAAAGACGGGCAAGGTACGTAAAGTATATAACGATGTGATGGCAAACTTCCAGATGTTCAACGCACGGGAGATTGCCACTGAAGTATCAGAAAACTTTCTTGGCGGCAACGCCGACAAGGTTGAGATTCTTTATGGACAATTCAAGTCCGTAGCGGTTCAGCTCCCGTCTTCCAAGGAGTTCCTGCCGGTTCAGCCTGTTGAGACGGAAGGAGAAGAGAAAAAGGAAATTTCGGGAGAGTATATATACGAACCGTCTTCTGAAGAGATCATGGATGTCCTGCAGCCGCTTTATCTCAATGTCATGGTGTATCATGCGATGCTTGAAGTCGGAGCCAGCGAACACGCTGCCCGGATGACAGCGATGGATAATGCAACCAGTGCCTGCAAGGATATTATTGATAATTTGACAATTGTGTACAATAAGGCTCGCCAAGCCGCTATTACCAATGAGTTGATCGATATTGTTGGCGGTGCCGAAGCCCTTAAATAACAAAAAATAGATTTTAAGGATAATCTCAGACTTAGAGGAGGGGTTAGGCCCGATGAGTGAGCAGAGAACAGGAAAAATTTTACAGGTTATCGGACCTGTGGTTGACGTGGAATTCAATACAGGAGACTTGCCGAACATCATGAACGCGTTGATGGTCAGCAACCCGGCGATTTCTGATGAAGCTGACAACCTGGTAATTGAAGTCGCACAGCATCTGGGTGACAATGTCTGCCGCTGCATTGCAATGGATCAGACAGATGGCCTGGTTCGCGGTATGGAAGCACGGGACAGCGGTGAGCCGATTACGATCCCCGTCGGTGAACCGGCCCTTGGTCGTATCATGAACGTTGTTGGCCGTCCCGTTGACGGGTTGGGCCCGATTCAATCAGAGAAAAAGGCGCCGATTCATCGTCCGGCACCTGCTTTTACCGAGCAGGATACTGAAGTACGGGTTCTGGTGACTGGAATCAAGGTTATCGATCTCCTCGTTCCATTCCCGCTTGGCGGTAAAATGGGGCTTTTTGGCGGGGCGGGCTGCGGCAAGACCGTTATCATGATGGAGATGGTAAACAATATCGCCATGCATCATGGTGGTATTTCTGTCTTCTGTGGCGTTGGCGAGCGTACCCGTGAGGGGAATGATCTCTATCACGAGATGAAGGATTCCGGCGTTCTGCCGAAAGCTGCACTGGTATACGGTCAGATGACCGAACCGCCGGGAGCGCGTGCCCGTGTTGGTCTTACCGGACTGACCGCCGCTGAGTACTTCCGTGATGAAGAAGGTCAGGACGTGCTTTTCTTTGTCGATAATATCTTCCGTTTTACCCAGGCCGGCTCGGAGGTGTCCGCTCTTCTCGGACGTATGCCGTCAGCCGTTGGTTACCAGCCGACTCTGGCAACCGATCTTGGTGCCCTTCAGGAACGTATTACCTCAACGACAAAAGGTTCGATTACTGCGGTTCAATGCGTTTATGTACCTGCCGATGACTTGACTGACCCGGCACCGGCAACGACCTTTGCCCATCTTGATGGAACGGTTGTTCTTTCCCGTCAGATTGTAGAACTTGGTATCTATCCGGCGGTTGACCCGCTGGATTCAACCTCCAGAATTCTTGATCCCAACGTTATCGGTGAAGAGCACTATCAGGTTGCCCGTGGTGTTCAGATGGCCCTTCAGAAGTACAAGGATCTTCAGGATATCATCGCCATTCTTGGTATGGACGAACTCTCTGAGGAAGATCAGATGCTTGTGTCCCGGGCTCGTAAGATCCAGCGTTTCCTCTCGCAGCCGTTTACCGTTGCCGAGGCCTTTACCGGAATGCCCGGTAAGTTTGTCAAGGTTGAAGATACGGTACAGGGTTTCAAGGAAATCCTCGAAGGGAAGTATGATGATCTTGCCGAAAGCGCGTTTTACATGGTTGGATCCATCGATGAAGCGGTTGCCAAGGCCAAGAGCGAATAATTCTGCTGACGAGAGGTAATCATAATGGCACAAATAGCATTGGAAGTGGTTACTCCTGCCGGGGCGGTTGTCAACGAAGATGTTGATATTGTCAACGCGCCGGGATATGGAGGTGACTTCGGTGTCCTGGCCAATCATGCTCCGTTCCTCTCAACGATCAAGATTGGTATTTTATCCTACGAAACCGGTAAAAAGCGTGAGCATCTGATGGTCAGTGGCGGTTTCTGCGAGGTATCGAACAATAAAATCACCTTTCTGGTAGAGAGCGCGGAATTTGGTGATCAGATCGATGTGGACCGGGCCATGAGGGCGAAGGAAAGGGCTGAAAAACGTCTCAGTCAGGCGGTTACGGCTGATGAATCGATTAATGTCGCCCGTGCTGAAGCATCGTTACGGCGGGCGGTAACCAGATTGAAACTTGCTCGATACCGCTGATTGAAGAAGCGGTATATACTTTAAAAAGGCATTTTCCAGGAATGGAAAATGCCTTTTTTTCATTGCGACCTTCTTATTGGCTCAGCGCTTCACCATGAAAGGGGAGTACGTGTTACAGCTGGGCTGTATTGGTATGGACATAGTGAAGAATTCCGTTGGTGATGGAGCTGGCCATATCATTGATAAATGAATCGTTTTTCAGCAGCGTGACATCTTCAGGATTACTGATAAAGGCCATTTCCACCAATATAGAGGGCATTCCCGCACCGATCAGTACGTAAAAAGGTGCCTGTTTGACGCCCATGTTTTTCAGTTTGTATGGTGGCTGGGTGAGATCCCGGTCAATAGCGTTATGGACCTGTTGTGCCAGTCGGAATGATTCATTAATCTTCGAGTTCTGCATGATATCAGAAAGGATATCCTGAAGATCACTCATCTGGTGGGTTGATGTCGCGTTCTCCCGGGCAGCAACCCGCATCGCTTCTTCATTTGTTGAAAGGCTGAGAAAGTAGGTTTCAAACCCTTTGACCTTTGATGATGGATGCGCGTTGATATGCAATGAAATAAAGAGATCTGCATCGTTTGTATTGGCGATGGCCGTCCGTTCTTCAAGGGGAATAAAGATATCACGGTCTCTGGTCAGAATGACTTCGGCCTTCAGACGGTCCCTGAGGCATTTGGCAAGCGCCTTGCCCGCCTTGAGTACGATATCCTTTTCTTTCATGCCAAAGGCCATTGCACCAGGGTCTTTGCCGCCATGGCCCGGATCAATAACGATTTTACCAACACCAAGACCAAGTTGCCTAGCAAGAGATATGGTCGGCGTCTGTTTTGTCTGGTCAATCAGTTTTCGACTGGAGGTATACCCGCTGACCGGGAATTTCTTTTTGTCGTTGAAGACAACAACGGTATGATCATTGTCGCTTTTTCTGACGGAATCAGGCGGCCGGGATACTGCCGGTTCAGGATCTGCACCAATTTCCGCTTCGGCTTGCGGGGTGGTGGTTGTTACTGGTTGGTGCGGTATTGTTGCCGCAGTGGGCTGCGGTGCCGAGGGAAGGTCGGACAGTGAGTTGTCTGACCTTTTCTGTCTGGTTTCTGCTGTGGCGGTGGCCTTTTTTTTCTTGACTCCGCGAACATCGATGACGACCCTGAAAGGATCGGGCAGTGAGAAGATCTTGTAACTGGATATCGATTCAATATCGAGAACCACCCTGACGGTATCCGGAGTGTTCTGACCGGTACGAACCCTTCTCAGCAGACCGTCCTCGATGGGCACTGGAGCACGAAACCGTGGTTCTGTATAACTGTTCTGAAAATCGATGTAGAGTCGTCTTGGCTGATTCCCGATTTCCTCAAGTAGAACTTCATGATAGGTGACCGGGCCTGACGTTTTGATGACAACGCGGGTGTAATCACGGGATGACCAGTATTTTACCGGAAGAACATTGGTCAGTTTTTTCAGTTGGGCATTCCCGATCATTTCATCGGGAAGCGGGATATTGTATTCCTGAGAGAGAATTTTCAATTTCTGTACCGCTTCAGGGTACATATCTCCTTCTGGATACTCGGAGACGATGCGGGCAAATGATTTTGCAGCCCGTTTCGGGTCCTTGACCTCGTGCAGAAGGATCAGACCAACGGCAAAATAGGCGTCGTCCGCAAGTTTACTGCCGGGAAAAAGTGTCCCGACATCACGATAGTAGGAGATTGCCTCGCCGAGATCGATGCCTTGTTTGAATTTCTGATGTAAATCATTATACAGGTTGCCAAGCATGAAAAGGCAACCGGGGGCGAGGCTGGATTTGGGTTCGGCAAGATAGATACGCCTGAAATTCTGGGCACCTTTCAGCCAGTTTTCACGATCCGCGCCGAGGCTCTGATTGTTTTTCAGTTGATTATAAAAAAACTTTGCCTTTTGATAGTGGCTGTCGAGATCTGATTTTGACGTGAAGGTGTTCGTTTCTGTTGAACGGCCAGAACGGGGCGCGATAATCGTCAGTATGGTCAGCAGCACACAACTGATGATGATGGACCAGAAGGCTGTTTGATGGTTATGGCCGGAATGTACAGACATTATACGATCATATGATGGCTTCTTTTTCAGGAGAAACGATTCATGTTCAGGAGAGTATACAAAATTGATTACAAGAGCGCAAAAAAAAGAGACTGGCCGTCAGGGGATCGGGTTTGTAATGATGAGAAGCAGGGGCAGGAAAAACTGATCATCGCCATTTTCTTATGATGGTCAGGGTCAGCTCTGGCTCAGCTCCTCCAGTCGATAAAGCAGTTCCAGGGCCTGGCGGGGCGTGAGATCATCGATCGATGTCTTTTTCAGCTCTTCAAGTACGGGATGCCGGGCAGTCGGAAACATTGGCAGTTGGCTGGGTTTCCGGCTGCGCTCTGTTTTTTCCCGATTTCTGGGAGAAAAGGCTGCCTGATAGTCAAGTTCTCCATGTTCTATTTTTCTCAGAATTTCTTCGGCTCTTTTCACCACCGGGGCCGGAACACCGGCAAGTGCGGCAACCTGGATACCATAACTACGGTTGGTACCGCCGGAAACGAGCTTGTGGAGGAAAATGATCGTATCGTTCCATTCCTTGACGGCAACCGAAAAGTTTTGAATCCGTTCATGAGTCCGGGCAAGCTCGGTCAGTTCATGATAATGGGTGGCAAACATGGTTTTTATGCCCCGATCGTCTTTGTTTACCAGTGCTTCCGCGACGGCCCAGGCGATTGACAACCCGTCGAACGTAGATGTCCCCCTGCCAATTTCATCAAGTATGACGAGGCTGCGGGTGGTGGCGTTGTTAAGAATATTGGCAGTCTCGCTCATTTCCACCATAAAGGTTGACTGCCCTTTCCGTAAATCATCCATTGCCCCGACCCGGGTAAAGATACGATCAACTATACCGATGGTCGCTGACGCTGCAGGAACAAAACTGCCCATCTGGGCCATCAGGACTATCAATGCGGTTTGTCTCAGTATGGTCGATTTTCCAGCCATATTGGGCCCGGTAATAATAAGGACCTGTTTCCCGGCCTGATCGAGGACTACATCGTTTGGCACGAACTTTCCGGAGGGGAGCGCCTTTTCAATCACCGGGTGTCTTCCTTCGCTGATGATGATTGCCTCGTCGGTATTGATTTCAGGTTTACGATAATGGTTCAGCCGGGCAACTTCTGCCAGGCTGCAGAAAACATCGATCTGGGCCAGAAGATGCGCGCATGTGATCAGACGGGAACTGTTTGCGGCAATACGATTTCTGACCTCGACAAAAAGCTGATATTCCAGCTCCAGTCTTCTTTCCTGGGCGTTCAATACCTTTGATTCAAACTCTTTCAGTTCAGGTGTAATGAAACGTTCGGCGTTGACGAGCGTCTGTTTGCGGATATAGTGATCGGGAACGTTGTCGCTGTTGGATTTGCTGACTTCAATAAAATAGCCGAATACCTTGTTGTAGGCGACCTTGAGTTTTGTCAGACCGGTGGCTTCGCGCTCTTTGGCCTCAAGATCAAGAATCAGCTGTTTTCCGTCCCGGAGCAGGGCAACAAGCTCGTCGAGTTCCTGGTTGTAACCGGCCCTGATCAGGTTGCCGTCTCTCAGGGTTATCGGTGGTTCATCGGCTACAGCCGATAAGAGCAGGGTCTGCAGATCGGCAAGATCGTCAAAGCGGTCGGCTATGTCTCTTATTTTTTCAGGCCGACATTGTTTGAGCAGGGCATGTATTTCCGGGAGTTTTGACAGTGACTGGCGAAGCGCAACAGCGTCCCTGCCGTTGCCATGACCGAGTACCATACGGCTGTTGAGCCGCTCAATATCATAGATCGATGCCAATGCCTCCCGTAAAGTGCCTCTCAGCTCACCATGATGATGAAAGTAGCCGACACTGTCGAGCCGTTTTTGAATGCGTTTCTTGTCCTGCAGAGGAAAGAGGATATTGTGTTTGAGCAGCCGGGCGCCCATTGGTGTACAGGTTCTGTCGAGTACCGACAGCAGTGAGCCGTCCCGTTTACTGCCAATAATGGTTTGCAGCAGTTCAAGGTTTCGCCGGGACGAGTCGTCAACGAGCAGAACCGACTCAAGGTTGATCGGCGTCAGTTTTTCAATGTGGCTTATCTCGGTTTTCTGGGTTTCTGCGATATAGTCGAGCAGAACAGCAGCGGCGATGATTCCCTGTTTGAAGGAGCCGCAGCCGAATCCGTCCAGATTGAGCACGTTGAAATGCTCCCGTAAGCTGGCACTGCTTGCCGTCAGCTCAAACAATGTTTCCTCTCTTGGTGTAAGGCAGAGACCGGGAATGAGGATACGGGCCTGGTCAAGCAATGCATTCAGAAAATCCGTTTCCTGCTCGTTGATCAGTATTTCCGCTGGATTCATTCGGGAAATCTGATCAAGTATCTGTTCCGGAACAGGGTTGTGGTCGGAAAATTCGCCAGCAAGGAAATGACCGGTGGAAACATCAAGGAAACTGATTCCCCATTCCGGTTTGGCAAGATCATGGTTCCCGGTAATTGCACAGACGTAGCGATTCTCTTTTTCGTCGAGCAGCTGATCATCGGTGATGACTCCGGGAGATATGATCCTGGTCACTGCTCTTTTGACAATTCCCTTTGCCTGAGCGGGGTCTTCGGTCTGTTCACAGATCGCTACCCGTTTTCCCGCCTGGACGAGTTTGGCGATATAGTTCTGTGCGGCGTGATACGGGACGCCGCACATGGGTACCTTGTTGGCGTCATTTTTGTTGTTTCGGGAGGTGAGGGTGATATTGAGAATTTTTGATGCCTCTTTCGCGTCGTCAAAAAACATCTCGTAAAAATCACCCATACGGTAAAAAAGGATTGCATTCTGGTGCTGTTCCTTTATTTCGATATACTGCCTGAGCATGGGAGTCAGTTTTGCCGGTGCCGCCATGGTTGTCTCGGTGGTCATTTGTTCTGAAGGTTTTGAAAGTCTGGAAGCAGTTTGTCAAATGTTGCTTCAAGGTGTTCGGGGATGGCTCTTACGCCGGCAAGTACGGTCATGAAATTATGATCGCCGCTCCATCGGGGGACAATATGGAAGTGCAGATGATCGGCGATGCCTGCTCCTGCTTCACTTCCGAGGTTAAGACCAATATTGAAACCGTCAGGGGCAAGATGACGCTTGAGAATACGGGTTGCCTCCTTGACCAGTGCCATTACGTGAGCTGTTTCCTTACTGTCCAGTTTGGTGATGCAGCCGACATGTCGTGCCGGGGCAATGAGCAGGTGACCATTGGTATAAGGGAAGCGGTTGAGCAGGCAGACAGCATCTTCGTTGCGGAAAAGGAGCAGGTGCTCCCGGGCGTGTGTTGATGAGCCGGGCGGCTCGAAAAGGCAGCTGCTGGCGGTATCATCGAGGATATGCTCCATTCTCCAGGGGGTCCAGAGACGTTTCATCCGGGGAACCTCACTTTATTCAGGCGTGCCTGCAGCCCGGTGGCAGTGGTCTCCAGAATGGCATAAGACGCCGGGCTGCCATAGGGACTGGTGGCCTGAAAGCTGCCGGGATTGATAAACAGGACATCGCCGAATTGATGAATGACCGGCCGGTGTGTGTGACCATAGACAATACAGTCGACATCATGAAACCGGGCAAACAGCCGCTCCTCGATATTCATTCTGTTGCCGGCGCCGTGGCAGATGGCGATGGTGTAACCATCAATGTGTTCTCTTCTCGATTCAGGAAAGCCTGCCCGGGCGGTCTGATTGCACATGTTACCGTGTACGGCCCAGATCTGCTGATGAGGGAAGGCGGCAAGGATTGACGGGTCGGTCATATCTCCAGCGTGAATGATTATGGTACATTCCCGGAAGGCAAGATCAGCCATTTTCCGGAAAGCCGGCTCACAGCGATAAAGATGGGTGTCCGAAAGGATGCCGATCCTGGTTGTCATCTGAGGAATGCTCCGTTTTTTCTCTATTGATCTGTCCGGCCCGTGTCTTGTTTTGTCTCGGCCCGTCTTTTCGTTTTATTGCCATTTTCTGTGAACCGGATATCAATTATACCGGGTTCAGCTGGTTACGCTTCTAAAAAAAACAGCGCGCAGATTTCTGTTGTCGTATGGTGGAAGACCTGAGATGGCATTATAAAGACGTTCAGACGGATTAATGATTGCCAAAAAAAGGAAATGACGGGTATACTGAAATCTTGCTGACAAAAAAAGGCTGCGAGCCGTCGCTCTGTTCGGGCGTTACCGAACCATAGACAGGAGATCGTAAATGTATAGTGCATCAGATTTGAGGAAAGGGTTGAAAATACAGATTGATGGGGAACCATATATCCTTACGGAGTTTGAGTTTTCCAAACCGGGAAAGGGGCAGGCCCTGTATCGCTGTAAGATGCGAAATATGATCAGCGGTAATCAGTTCACCAATACCTATCGGTCGAATGATAAATTTGAAAAGGCCGATCTTGATGAACGGAAGATGCAGTATCTCTATAATCAGGCTGATGAATATCACTTCATGGATACTGCCAGCTATGAGCAGTTGTTTCTCACTGCCGAACAGGTGGGAGAAAATGCCAGTTTTCTCGTTGACAATATGGAAGTACAGGTACTCTTTTTTGGGGACCGGCCAATCGATATCAGTCTCCCTATTTTTGTTAATCTGACAGTGACCCAGGCGGATCCGTGGGCTCGTGGTGATACCTCCGGCACCGATACCAAACCGGTTACGGTTGAAACAGGGTACCAGCTGCAGGTTCCTCCTTTTGTCGAGGAAGGGGATAAAATTCAGATCGATACCCGCAGTGGTGAATATGTAACCCGGGTGAAAGAATAACTGATGCTTGATTGTGAAGGGCTGCAGCTGCGAGCCGCCCTTTTTCATGCCATTCGGGAATTTTTTCGTAATAAAGGGTTTCTTGAAGTCGACACCCCGATTCGGCTGCCGGTGGTCATTCCCGAAGCCTCCATTCTACCGGTCACAGCAGACGGTCACTATTTGCAGACATCACCTGAGCAGTGTATGAAACGGTTGCTGTCCAACGGATGTTCCGCTCTTTTTCAGATCTGTCCCTGTTTCAGAAAAGGAGAACGTGGCTCCCGGCACCTTGAGGAGTTTACGATGCTCGAATGGTATCGCAACAGGGGTAATTATCATGATGTGATGACCGACTGCAGGGAACTGGTCATGTATCTTTTCAAAAAACTGGGCAAGGATAGCCGTTTTGAAAAAAGGATCAGTGACGCACGTCTTTCTGGGTTGGAACGAAAAAAAGAGTGGTCAATCCTGTCCGTGGAAGATGCCTTTTCTGCCTATTGTCCGGTTTCGGTTCAGCAGGCGATCGAGCAGGATTTGTTTGATGAGCTGCTCGTTGAATATATTGAACCGAACCTTGGCTTTGACGCCCCCTGTTTCCTCGTTGATTATCCTGTTCAGTACGCGTCCCTTGCTCGAAAAAAGGCCGGAACGGAAGGGGTTGCAGAAAGATTTGAATTGTATATCAATGGCGTGGAGCTGGCAAACGGTTTCAGTGAATTGACCGATCCTGTAGAACAACGACGTCGTTTCGCAAAGGAGATTGAACAGATGGAGACGGATTCTGGACGATGCCGGAGGGTTCCGGAACGGTTTCTTGAAGACCTTGAAAAGATCGATGAGGCGGCGGGTATCGCTTTTGGCCTTGATCGTTTACTGATGCTGCTCGTTTCGGCTGATACCATTGATGAGGTTGTCAGTTTCTCACCGTCAGACTGGGAGGAAAAGGGGTGGGTTGCTCATTAACAGGATATGGTCATCAGGGGCTTTCCTGATTCGGTAATGAGAGATGGCTGTTATTGTGGACATTGTGTCCTTCCTTGATATCCTTGAACGGGAAGTGGCTGATTATCGGGTACCCGTTGTTGATCTGATTGGCATACAAACGTCTGATCCTTTCCGGATTCTGATTGCGACAATTCTGTCAGCCAGAACCAAGGATGAGGTGACGGCTGTTGCGTCGGAACGCCTTTTTGCCCGGGCACCTGATGCTCCTGCGTTGCGCTCTCTGGCGGAAAAGGAGATCCGGGATCTGATTTATCCGGTTGGCTTTTATAAAAGCAAGGCAGCTCACCTGAAAAAGACTGCCGAGATACTGGTGGTTCGACATGAAAACAGGGTTCCCTGTACTCGTGGCGGTTTGCTGGAACTGCCCGGGGTAGGTAGAAAAACGGCAAATCTTGTTCTTGCTGTCGCTTTTGACATTCCGGCAATCTGTGTTGATACGCATGTACATCGCATTATGAATATCTGGGGCTATGTTGAAACGAAAACGCCGCTTGAAACCGAGATGGCCTTGAATGAAAAACTGCCGCTTCCCTACTGGAATAAGGTCAACAGTCTGCTGGTTGCCTTTGGTCAGGGAACGTGCCGGCCGGTCTCTCCTCATTGTGATAACTGTGTCCTGGGAGAGACCTGCCCCCGTATTGGCGTAACACCGAGAAAGGTAAAAAAGGTGAAGAAATGAACGCTGACGATGTATATAGAATAGTGCTTGCGGACGACCATGCCCTGATACGTCATGGTATCAAGAAAATTATCAGTCAGGACGAGGGGCTTGAAATAGCCGGGGAAGTCGCCGACGGAGAAGCATTGATGGCATATCTCGAAAATGATGTTCCAGATATGGTGATCCTTGATATTTCGATGCCGAAGGTCAGTGGTATTGATCTGGCGGAGCAGGTGAAGCAGATGCATCCGGGAATCAAGATCTTGATGCTGACCATGCATAAAAACAAGCAATTTTTCTATGGAGCTATGGCTGCCGGTGCTGATGGCTACCTGGTGAAAAGTGATTCGGATAAGGAATTGTTGCTGGCGGTTAACAAGATCAGAGGTGGACGGACCTATATTTCTCCGTATCTTGCCGATGATTTTACCGAAGATGTTCTTGGCGCTTACCGAAATCAGGAAGTAAATCCTTTTAAGGGCCTGACCAAGCGGGAGAAACAGATCCTGAAGCTGGTCGTGGACGGGCTGACCTCAAAGGACATCGCCGAGAAGCTGAACCTGAGTCCCCGCACGGTCGACCATCACCGTGCCAATCTTTTGAAGAAGTTTCGGATGAAGAACAGTGTCGATCTGGTCAATTATGCCATTCGCAATGGGTATGTAACGGTGGAATGATATCTGGAACAGGGGGGAGTCAAAGAATGATGGTTTAAGGTTGTGCAGTTGCCCGTATTTCTTTATCGCCGGCAATGTATAGCCATAGGTAAATAATTTTTCTGGGGTGTCTCTGTGGATAATTCTATCTGGTTTGCAACCGGTAATTCCTACGATTGAACTGCAAGACAAAACCGGTCATGGTTTTCAAGAGGTGGTTATGAATAAAGGTGAATTGGTTGCCCATATAGCAGAGATGGGAAATCTGACAAAAGTAACAGCCGGGAAGGCACTGGACAGTGTCTTTTCTCATATGGCAGGAGCTATGGTAAGGGGAGAACGGGTTACACTCACCGGTTTTGGTTCGTTCCGGGTGGTTGAACGGGCTGAGCAGAGGGGCCGGAATCCGCAAACGGGCCAGTCAATTCTGATACCGGCTCATAATGTGGTCAAGTTTCGACCCGGTAAGAAATTATGCCATAAGATGAAGGTCCGCTAGCCGGTGGACGTTCTTATTGTACGGGAACGCCAGTACCAGAGGAGCAGCCCTGCGACAATCATGGCAGCGCAAAGAATCTGTCCCATCGAAATGAGTGAAAAGAAGAGCCCGATTTGCGGGTCCGGTTCCCGGAAAAATTCGATAATAAAACGCATGCTGCCATAACCGATCAGGAACAGAGCCGTCAATGAACCGTGTCCCCATTGGCCGGTTTCCTGCCATGGTTTTTTTCTGAACGACCAGAGAAGGACAAAGAGAACAATCCCTTCCAGTAGTGCCTCGTACAGCTGGGACGGGTGCCGGGTAACTGCACCGCCGCCGGGGAATATCATGGCCCAGGGCAGAGCAGTCGGTCTGCCAAATAATTCTCCGTTTATGAAGTTGCCGATCCTGCCCAGAGCCAGACCGATTGGTGCCGTTACGGCGTAGGTGTCTGCCATTGACCAGAAATCCAGTTTCTTCAGTTTGCAGAAACTATAGCCGCCGACAAAGAGCCCGATGGCGGCACCATGAAAAGACATACCACCGGACCAGGTTGCCGGTATTTCGAGGGGATGCTTCAGGTAGTAGGGAAGGTTGTAGAAGAGAACGTAGCCGAGCCGGCCGCCAAGAATGAGAGAGAGGATCAGAACGATATTGATGTTTTCGAAATGTTTCTCCAGACGTTTCTGACCGAAGGTGGTGATCTGTTTTTTTACCAGAAAATAGCTTGCGATAATACCGATGACGTACATTAAACCGTACCAGCGGACCTGCAGTGGGCCGAGGTGAAGCAGAACGGGGTCTATGTTCGGGTAAGGAAGCATGGCTTATGACTCTTTGTTCGTTTTTCTGTTTCCCTTCAATCTTCTCAAATGAACCTGGAGAATGGAGATCGCTGCCGGTGTAACCCCGGAAATGCGCGATGCCTGACCGAGTGAAAGTGGTCTGATACTCGACAGCTTCTCAACGACTTCGTTTGATAATCCGGAGAGTTGTGAATAGTCAAGATTGTCTGGAAGAGCCATTGCTTCCAGTTTCCTGAAGCGACTTACCTGCTCTTCCTGGCGGGCGATATAACCGCTGAATTTTATCCTGAGCTCTATCTCCTCTTTAAATCCCGAGCGGGACAAACCCAGCAGTTGTTCCTGGTCTGTTCCAATGGGGAGAAGACAGAGCTGTTCAAGCGATAGCTCCGGTCTGCGTAAAAGGTCGGCCAGTGAACATTTTTTCTTGAGACGGGCCGATTGTAATGAGATCAGGGCTTCATTGATGGCGTTGGATGGCTTGAGAGATGTCTTTTTGAGGAAAGCAATACCGTTTTCGATTGCTCTTTTTTTGATCATGAATGCCTCGAATCTGCTGTCTGGAAGCAGGCCGATCTCGTGGCCGATCTCAGATAATCGGGTATCGGCGTTGTCTTCCCGCAGCAAGAGACGATATTCTGCCCGGGACGTGAACAGACGGTATGGCTCATTTGTTCCCCTCGTTACCAGGTCGTCGATGAGTACACCGGTATAGGCCTGCGATCTGTCGAGGATCACCGGTTTTTTGTTTTTAAGATAGTGAACAGCGTTAATTCCGGCGATCAACCCCTGGGCGGCCGCTTCCTCATAACCGGATGTCCCGTTTATCTGACCGGCAAGAAAGAGACCGTTGATTTTTTTTGTTTCCAGGGTAGGCCGTAATTCCAGGGGATCGATGTAATCGTATTCGATAGCGTATCCAGGCCTGATGATTTCCGCATGTTCAAGCCCCGTAATTGACCTGACCATCTCTATCTGAGTGGCCAGCGGCAGACTGGTCGGTAGACCGTTGGGGTAAACTTCGATGGTGTCAAGTCCTTCCGGTTCGAGAAAAACCTGGTGCCGCAGCTTGTGAGGAAAACGCATCACCTTGTCTTCAATCGAGGGACAATAACGGGCGCCGATTCCTTCGATAATTCCGGTAAACAGCGGCGATTTATCGATTGCCGCCCGGATGATTTCATGGGTTCTCTCGTTGGTATAGGTGATATGACAGGGGCGCTGTTCAAGCCGGTATGTACCATGGTTGACGAACGAGAAAAAGGCCGGCGGTTGATCACTGTATTGCGGTTCCAGTTTGGAATAATCAATGGTTTCGGCATCGAGCCGGGGAACGGTACCGGTTTTCATGCGGCCAACCTGGAATCCCTGTTCCGTGAACCAGCGGGACAGGCTCAGGGATGGAATATCTCCCATCCGGCCAGCCGGAAAATTTTTCAGACCGATATGAATCAAACCGCCGAGAAAGGTGCCGGTTGCAACAATAACCGCTCCGGCATGGATCTCTTCGTCGAGTGATGTCCGTATACCGGTTATCCTGCCGTCTCTGATAATCAGGCCATCTGCAACGGTTTGTCTGATGGTTAGATTTTCCTGATTTTCCAGGGCGGATTTCATTCGCAGTCGATAGAGGAGCCGATCTGCCTGAGCCCGTGAGGATCGAACCGCCGGCCCCTTACTGGTATTCAATCGGCGAAACTGGATTGATGTTTCATCGATCACCCGGGCCATCTCTCCACCAAGGGCGTCTATTTCCCGGACCAGATGTCCCTTTGCCAGTCCGCCGATGGCCGGATTACATGACATGGCACCGATGGTGTCGACGTTGATGACGGCGACCAGTGTCTTACAGCCCATTCTGGCAGCGGCAAGTGCCGCTTCACAACCGGCATGGCCGGCGCCGATCACGGCGATATCGAATGAATTGAGGGGTGTCATCTCTCTGCTGTTGATTTTTTACTTGTCCCAGGAAAGAACAGCCCATCGAGGAGACGTTCGTCTCTTAATGACAATACCGTCTTCGCTACTGTAAATAATTCGTGATTTCAAATAGTTGTGAAGCAAAAGCTCCTCCTCGGGGGTGATATCTTTGAGCATCCAGAGGGTAGCGGCAACGGCTTCGTCGAAGTCCCGGTAGTGCGTTTGCGAAGGGAGTTCAATATGTTCTATACGGGGATGGATTCCGAGACGATACAGGATATTGATGGTATAAATATAATCGGGACCCGGATTTAATTCCCGTTTCAGTGCGGTAAAGAGGTCCGGGTCGAACGGTGATGAACCGATCCTGTCAACGATGATAACCTGTTTCCTCGCGTGGCTGTCGAGTTTGCGGAGGCCGGCTTCGAGGTTTTCAATATTGAGAGAGCGGGCAGCAATGGCGATATCGTGGGTGCTGATTCCGCAGGCGCTCCAATCGTCTTCCCAGGAGCAGTTCAGTGCCCGGATATTGACGATTTCCTGGCGCCGGGCTTCCTTTTTCAGTTCAGCAATCATGCCTGACGCATAGTCCAGGGCCGTTACCGAGCAGGCTCTGGCGGCAAGCGGCAGGGCCAGGGTTCCAGGTCCGCAGCCGACGTCTAGTATCGTGGTCTGATGGTCCACCTGGACAAGATCGAGGAACAGCTCGCTAAACGGTGTTTTTTTTACCCGTTTGGCAAAAGCTGATGCCTTTTTGCTCCAGTGATCAGCCGTTTTTCCTTTCGAGGATTTGGCGCTCCGGGCATTCTTCCAGAGCAGGGACCAGTCGATGTCACTGTATGTCCGGATTGTCTGGCTGGTGATCATGAGTAGTGTTTGTGGTTGTGGAAGTGAATTAAACGCTGCCTGAAAAAAGGTTTTCAGTGAAACCTAGCACAGCTGCGGAGGTTCTGCAACCAGATGCCGTGCTGTTTGAGTTAAAATGTTTGACACCGGTCTTTATTTATGTTTATTATTACCTCTTTGTGTTTTGTTGATTTTTTGCCGTGCAGCGGTCTTTATAACGGAGAAAATGAATGACCCTGCCGCTCTTTCCGGCTGATTGCGCTGGAATGTAATGGGCCGTGGCGGTAACCACGGAGAAGGAAAAGGAAAGACAAGATGAGCAAGAGAACTTTTCAGCCAAGTAATATCAAGCGTAAAAGAAGACATGGTTTCCGCTCTCGTATGAGTACCAAGGCGGGACGCGCGATTATCAATGCCCGCAGGACGAGAGGGCGCAAGCGTCTTTCTGCCTGATTCTTTGCGGCAGTTCAGGCTTCCCAGGAAATGCCTGCTGAAAAAAAACCAGGATTTTGTAACGGTTTACCGGCATGGCAGAAGGGTGCATGGCGCGGGTTTCAGCATTATCTTTCTTGAAAATGGCCGTGAGTGCAGTCGGATAGGAATCAGTATAAGCAGGAAAATTAAAGGGGCCGTTGTCAGAAACCGGATTAAACGGATATTCAGGGAGTCGTTCAGGTTGCAACGGGATACGTATCCCCGGGGTGCCGATATTGTTATCTCTGTACGGCCTGGTTTTTCCGTTGATTCACCAGCACGTATCAGCAAGGCTGTTGAGCGTGTGCTGAAAGAGGAGTCAGGTTAACTCATGAAATCATCAGTACCCGGAATACCGGCACAGACCGTTATCCTTCTCATCCGTGGGTACCGATATGTTATTTCTCCACTTCTTCCCCGGACCTGCCGTTTTTACCCAACCTGTTCCGCCTATACCATTGAGGCAATTACGCGTTATGGCATACTGCGAGGAGGCCTGAAAGGATTGTGGCGGATACTGCGCTGTCACCCTTTTGCCAGGGGCGGTTATGATCCCGTTTCCTGAATAAAGGATGGTATGTGTTTCTGCCTCCCATGAGCATATATGTGTTTAAAATCTGACCTATAAAGAGATAAAACAGTTATGGATATGTACAGAGCCTTGCTGGCTGTTATCATTTCATTCGCCATTCTTATTGGTTACCAGTATTTTTTCGTTCCTCAGGTTCAACAGCCGGTTTCGGAACCGGTGACCGAGGCGGTTGCCGAACAGCCGGTTCAGCAGCAGGAGCAGCACGTCATCTCTCCGCAGAAGACTGCGGTAATTGAACCTCAACCGGAAACACCGGTCGCAGTGGAACGGCAGCCGGAAGAATTGACCATTGATACCGATCTTTACACCGCCGTTCTCAGTGAAAAAGGCGGAGTGCTCAAAAGTTTTGTCCTTAAAAGGTATCGTGAGGAAAATAACGATGCTGCGCTTGGTGTGGAATTGGTGAGAACAGATAAGGCTGCGGGGTATCCGCTGTCGTTTTCCTGGGGAGGGGCCTTTCCGCAAGAGACGCTTTATCAGTTTACGACGGATCATGTCGACTATGAGCAAAAAAGCGGTTTTGCCGTCGTTGCGCTGAAAGCGGTCAGTGCTGCCGGGGTCGAGGTGACCCGGACGTATGAGTTTTCTCGAACCTCCTATCTGATCAAGCATACCGTTCAGGTGAAAAATACTTCCGTTCAGGCATTGCAGGGTGCCGGGTCAATTCAGCAGATCAACCTGCCTTTTACCGGTAATTTGGGACGGGTCAGTCAGTGGCTGTTTCACGGCCCTGCCTTTTACAATGAAACAGAAGGACTGCAGGAATTTAAGCTCGATGAATTTGAGGAAGGCAGTAAGAAGGTACAGGCAACGATCGACTGGGTTGCCTATGAAGGAACCTATTTTATGACCGGGATTATTCCCGAGGAGAAAGAAGCCACCATTGTCATGGATGCCGCGGATGAACTGGTGACCATCGCTTTGGAGTCGCCTCTTGACACGCTTGCCCCTGGTGCAGAGAAGACATACACATATGAAATGTTTTATGGGCCGAAGAAGCTGACGATACTGAAAGAGACCGGATATAATCTTGCGAAGATTATTAACTTTGGCTGGTTTGATGTCATCGCCAAACCGACCCTCTATCTGCTCAACTGGCTGTATGGCGTATTTCACAACTACGGTATTGCCATTATTCTGGTTACCATTATTTTCAAGGCAATCTTCTGGCCAATCACCCAAAAGGGTTTGAAGTCGATGAAAAATATGCAGAAGCTTCAGCCCAAGATGGTAAAAATAAAGGAAAAGTATAAAAGCGATCCAGCCAGAATGAACCAGGAGGTGATGAACCTCTACAAGACCTACAAGGTGAACCCCTTGGGCGGCTGCCTGCCCATGTTGCTGCAGATCCCCGTGTTTTTTGCTCTGTACAAGGTGTTATTGCAATCGATTGAGCTTCGGCATGCTCCCTTTATGCTGTGGATAACTGATTTGTCGGCGCCGGACCGCCTCTATATCGGTTTTGATCTTCCCTATCTTGGCGGGTTGCCGGTTTTGACCCTGTTGATGGGAGCCTCGATGTTTCTACAGCAGAAAATGACGCCGACAACGGCAGATCCGACCCAGGCCAAGATCATGATGTTTCTGCCGGTTATCTTTACCTTTATGTTTCTTAATTTTGCCTCTGGTCTGGTCTTGTACTGGTTTGTCAACAACCTGTTGTCCATTCTGCAGCAGTACCTGCTTAACCGGCAGAGAAAAACGGTTTAAAGGTAGTGTCTGTTCAGGATCGAGGTGGAGCCGTAAGAAAAAACAGGGATAGTCAATGTCAACTGATGTCAAAGAGTTTTATGGAAAAGATGTAGCAGCCGCTCTCAAAAAAGCCTGCAATGAACTACAGGTTGGTCAGGAAAGGCTTACCGTTGAGGTAATTGAGACCGGTTCTACCGGTATATTCGGATTGATAAGAAAAAAAGCCCGTATCAGAGTGGCGATACGGCCCGATGAGGAAAGAGACAACGAGGTGGAGCCGCAGGAAAAGAAGAAAAGCGGCAGGAGATCCAGGGGAGACGATTTGTCCCGTGCCTCTCGTTCTGTTTCTGTGAAAGATGAAAAGCCTGATGAAATTGAACAGACGGCGGCTACATTTTCGTCTGTCGATGATGGTTGTCCCGAAGATGAAAGGGTGAGGCTTTCACCGGAAAACCTTGATTTGATCAGGAATGAACTGGAAAAGATTCTTGATTTGATGCACTGTCCTTCTACAATTGCTGTTGAGGATATTGACGGCACTATTCAGTGTAGGGTTGGAGATGAATATGAAGCGGAGCTGACCGGACAGGATGGCAGGACTCTTGACGCGCTGCAATATCTTTTACGCAAGATTGTCTCCCGGAAAATTCCGGGGCGGTTGCGTTTGGTCATAGATGTTGGTTCATACCGGCAAAAACGGAATCAGGAGCTTCATGACCGGGCAATAGAATATGCAGCGTTAGTGAAAGAACATGGCAAAACCCAGGTTATTCCGGCCCTCAACCCGTCAGAAAGACGAATTGTCCACATTGCCCTCCAGAATGACCATGAGATCAGGAGCAGAAGTGTCGGGGACGGGCTTTTTAAAAAGGTGCTGATATATAAGCCCGGGAGCGGTAAAGGGCGGAAAAACAGTGAGCGCAGGAAAGGGCGCGGTAATAACAGAACGAAGAAGAGAGCAGTCGACGGCGGAAAGGAGCGTCAGGATTGAGTCTGTTGTCGCTGCTGTTGTTGGTATATTGCTGAAAAGGCCGGTCAGTTCCTGTCCGGCCTTTTTCTTTTTATCAAAAGAGAAATCCGATGAGCCATCACGATCAGAAAAATACGACAATTGCAGCAATATCGACACCTCCTGGAGCTGGTGGCATTGGAATTATCAGGATCAGCGGGGGAGCTGCCCTGCCGGTGTTGAAACAATTCTTCAGACCTGCCGCCGCTTCCTGTTCCTTTGAATCACACCGCTTTTATTACGGGACGATAGTCCATCCTGACCAGGGCAGTATACTGGACGAGGCACTTGTCGTCTATATGGCAGCGCCCCGCACGTATACCCGTGAAGATGTGGTGGAGGTCCATTGTCACGGCAGCCATCTGGTACTGGAATCGGTGCTGACCGTTATTCTCGGCCTCGGTGTTGAACTGGCTGAACCGGGAGCCTTTACCAAACGGGCCTTTTTAAACGGACGTCTCGACCTGACCCGGGCAGAAGCGGTGATCGATATACTCTCTGCCCGAACCAGAAAAGGGGTCGATCGTGCGTTGGAACAGATGGGGGGTGCTCTGTACCGCCAGGTTGACCGGATGAGAAAAAGTATTGTTGAAATTCGGGCGCTGTTTGAGGTGGCAATCGATTTTCCGGATGAAGATATTGAAATCATTGACCGGGATCAGGTCCTTGCCCGTATTGAGTCGGAGGTACAGTTCCCCCTCGAGCGATTGATCAGAACTGCCGATGAAGGCCGTCTGCTGCGGGAAGGGGTTTCTGTGGTCATTGTTGGTATGCCGAATGTCGGAAAATCGAGCCTGTTGAATACGATCCTGCAGGAAGAACGGGCACTGGTTACGGCGGTTCCGGGAACGACCAGAGATACGATAGAAGAATGTGTCGATATCAACGGTATCCCGGTACGAATAACTGATACTGCCGGTATCCGGGATAATGCTGAAACCGTTGAAAAACTTGGTATTGAGCGGGCCCGGGATGCGGTTAATCGTGCTGATCTCGTCTTGTTTCTTGTTGATGGTTCCCGCGCCGTTCGTGATGATGAACGGAAACTGTTTGAATCAATCGCAATGAAGCCGTGGTTGACCGTGGTCACCAAAAGTGATCTTGAACAGCACATCGATCGTGATCGGGATGCAGATATGCTCGTTACGGCACTCTCCGTATCCTCGCTGGCCCAGAAGGGTATAACCGAACTGAAGGATCGTATCTATAAACGGGTTACCGGCGGCAGGGAACAATGGCAGGAAGATGGCTGCAGCCCCAATCTCAGGCATAAGGTGGCAATGGAGCAGGCCCTCACTTCCTGCAGGCGGGTCTGTGCTGGACTGCGGGAGAACCTGACCAGTGACCTGTTGACTGTCGATCTGCTGGCCTGTCTCGACAGTCTGGGTGAGATTGTTGGTGAGACGACAAACGAGGATGTCCTCGATCTGATTTTTCAGCAGTTTTGCCTTGGTAAATAGTCAGAAGTTATTATTTTCCAGTGAAAATCTGCAAGTGGTTGCCATGACTCGCGTTAATCTTGAGTTTGATAGTCGTTTTCTCGGCTATTCTTAGTGTTTTTGCTATAGATGCAGGCTGAAAATGCCAAAACGATTTCGCGGTTCATTGATTTTTAGTATGGATGGAACGGTCAAATAAAAGTATTCAGGGTTTACCAGAGTAACAACGAGTTTGGAAATGGTAACCGCCCTGTTAATGGCATAGCTTCTTTCTGGGGCACGAGCAAACGAAAAGACGGTGATAGAGGCGTTTTCTTCCTGAGTTCCTCATTTTCTCATTGTCATGTCTGTAAACGTTCCACCCTTTCTTGCCAAGTAAAAAAAGAGGTTGTCAGGACAAGTGTAGCAGGACAGGGAAAAGGACATGAAAAAAGCCGCAAGCCCTTACAGGATACGGCCTCATGACATCGTATGACAGGGCATAAAAATCAGATATGGTGCCGAAGGCGAGATTCGAACTCGCACGACCGTGGGCCACTACCCCCTCAAGATAGCGTGTCTACCAGTTCCACCACTTCGGCACAATCTTCTTTCTATTGAGTTTCTGGCGTCTCCTGGGTCGTTTTGGCTTCGCTCCGTTCGGCGGTTATTGCCTTTTTATTCTCAGGATCTGCCTGCTTGCTTTCTGCTTTGACCGGTTCTGCAACAGCTGTCTTTTCAACCGGTACCTCAGTCATAACTGAGCCTGAGCCACTTTGTGCTGATATATAGGCCAGGGATACCGATGTCACCATAAAAATGATCGCTGCAAACGTTGTGATTTTATTTAATAGCGGTAACGGACCTTCGGTTCCGAAAAGGGACTGGCTCGAGCCGCCAAATGTGGCACCGATGTCGGCACCCTTGCCGTGCTGAAGAAGTACAATGCCGATCAGGAATAAACAGACGACGATATGCACGATTATCAATAAGGTTTCCATCCGTCTTAATACACTTTACTTAAAATGAATAATCCGCCCAAATGACTCGGCATCAAGGGCGGCTCCGCCAACCAGTGCCCCGTCAATATCGGTTTGAGCCATTAATTCATCAACGTTGCCAGGTTTGACCGAGCCACCATACACTATTCGCAGATTCTCGGCAACACCTTTTTCGTACAGCCTTTCAATCAATCCACGAATGAAGGCATGGGCGTCCTGGGCCTGTTCCTTCGAAGCGGTTTTTCCGGTTCCTATCGCCCACACCGGTTCATAGGCAATCACCATTTTTCCCATCTGGCTTTCGGCAATATCGGCAAGTCCTTCCCTGACCTGTTTTTCCAGGACAGAAAACGTATTTCCGCTTTCTCGTTCGTCAAGGGTTTCACCGATACAGAATACCGGGATCAGATCATGGGCGATTGCTCCTTTGAGTCGTTTATTGATCAGGGCATCGGTTTCTCCAAAAAGATGTCTGCGCTCGGAGTGGCCAATAATTGCTGCCCGGGCACCGGAATCTTTCAACATGACCGGGGAAATTTCCCCGGTGAATGCCCCCTGAGGCTCCCAGCAGACATTCTGACCCGCCAGGATAATAGTGGTGTTCTGGAGCAGATGTGCAACTTCACTGATGACCGTAAATGGAGGAGCCAGCATGACTTCCCGGTCAGACAGCCCTTCGGTGGCTCTGGCAACAGCCGAAGCCAGCGTGCAGGCCTCGACCAGTGTTGTATGCATTTTCCAGTTTGCTGCTATGAATGCTTTTCTCTGCATTTTTTCTCCTCTGATTACGTCAACGCCTTGACCCCGGGCAGTTCCCTGCCTTCCATCAAATGCAGGAAGGCACCGCCGCCGGTAGACATATAGCTGATATTTTTTTCTTCCCCTGCCTTTTTGACTGCCGCATTCGAATCACCGCCTCCGGTGATGGACAGTGCGTGAGACGAGGCGATTGTATGACAGATGGCCATGGTTCCCCGGGCAAAAGGATCCATTTCGAATGCCCCCATTGGTCCGTTCCAGACAATCGTCTTTGCGTCCGCCAATGCTTCCTGAAAGTAGTATGTTGTCGCCGGCCCGATATCAAGAGCCAGCCAGCTGTCGGGAATATCCCGGAATGTGACGTTTTTGACCACGCTTCGTGCGTCGAACCGGTCGGCAACCACAAAATCAAAAGGCATATAGAGTTTAACCCCTTTGACATCTGCCGTACGAACAAATTCACGAGCCGTATCGAGCAGATCGTCTTCTACCAGGGAGGCCCCCATATGAACCCCCTGACTTTTGAGAAAGGTATTTGCCATCGCTCCCCCGATAATCATCCGGTCCACCCGGTCCAGCATATGTTTCAGGGCTTCCAGCTTGGAGGAAACCTTTGCCCCGCCAATGAGGGCGACAAGCGGCCGGATCGGTTCATCCATCGCCTGATGAAAAGAATCTATTTCTTTTTGCAGCAGGAAACCGGCACCTTTTTCGGAAATTATCTGTGGTATTCCGACAATTGACGCATGATACCGATGTGAAACGGCAAAGGCATCGTTGATATAGACGTCAGCCATTCTGGCCAGTTGTGCCGAAAAATGGGGATCATTTTCGGTCTCCCCATCGTGAAAACGCAGATTCTCCAGAAGCAGGACATCGCCGGGCTGCATCTCTTCGGTCTGCCGGACAACTGCATCACCGATGCAATCAGGTGCATGCCTTACACTGCAGTCCAGCAGATCGGCAAGATGTCCGGCCACGGGCGCCAGGCTGAAGATATCGACCCGCTGACCTTTGGGGCGTCCCAGATGAGAACAGACAATCAACTTTCCGCCTCGGGACCTGATATATTCCAGGGTCGGCAATGCCCTTTTGATACGGCTGTCATCGGTAATCTGAGAGCCGTTCATCGGCACATTGAAATCAACCCGCACCAGAACCCGTTTATCCTGCAAGTCAAAGTCTCGTATGCTCTTCATCTTTATCATCCCTTGTCTTTCTGCTAATTGTCGATCTCATCATCAGCGCATCCTCTCGTGGCTGACGGTAATATGCCGACCGTTTTCCTGCGACAATGAATCGATTTTTTGTATAGAACTGCCGGGCAGCACGATTTCCGGCCCTTACTTCCAGAAAAAGATGTACAACCCCAAGACGGTCCAGTAGCATGACCGTTTTCTGCAAGAGAGCGGTGGCAATACCGCGCCTCCGCCATTCATGTGCCACCACAAGTCTCAACAACTCCGCTTCATCCCGGCAATAGGAAGCGCAACACCAACCGATACACGAACGCTCTTTCTGCACGACAAATTGAACCCCGTGGCGCCGGACGAGTTCTTCTTTGAGGTCATGCTCGTTCCAGGGTGATAATTCCTGAGATTCGAGGATGCGGATATGTTCGATATCAGCCGTTGTCATCGGCCGAATATCGTCAAACCATTGAGTCAGCAATCTTTTCTGTCAGATCTCCGAGCATGTTGGTATAACTGCCGAGTTCGTTGTCGTACCAGCCGTAAATAACCGCCTGGGTAACCGGAACATCTATCGATCCTTTTCCTTCACCGACTTCCGTAATACCTGCTTTTTTCAGATTTACATGGATCGAAGCTGTTCTGGTGTGGGTCTCGGTTCCTTCGATCACGGCTGCAGCTTTTGGAATCCCGACAATATCGGAGGATACATTCTGCTGTTCGGAATAGACGAGGTACTTGTTATGGCTGGCAAAGTCACGGTAAACAGAATTGATAAATTCACGCTTTGTCGGTGCTCCCCGTTCATCCTGGATATTGATTACCAGGACGATGAGCGAACCGGTTGAGGTTGGAATGCGCACCGACTCGGCAATAAATCCGATATTTTTCATTTCGGGAATGACCAGTCCAAGCGCCCGGGCAGCACCCGTGGTGGTCAGGATGATATTGTTGAGGATTGAACGGTTTTTCCTCAAATCTGATGCACCAGCTGCCGGTAAACGATCGAGGACCTGCTGACTTCCGGTGGCCGCATGGACGGTCACCATTGAAGCACTGAGCAGATTTTCCGCGCCGATGGTTTCAAGAAGCGGCTTGATCATATAGGACAGACAGGTCGTTGTGCATGAAGCTGCTGAAACAATCGTATGTTTTGAAGAGATATAATCATCTTCATTGATTCCCATAACCGTGGTAACGACATCTTCAGGCATTTCCAGCCCTTTTGACTTGATCTTGAACGGTGCAGACAAGATAACCCTGGCTGCGCCCGCTTCGAGGTGCCCTCTCAGGGCACCTTTCGGTGCATCGGGATCGGTAGTTGGATCACTGAAGACACCCGTGCTGTCAACAACGAGCTTCACATCGTTATCACGCCAGGCAATGTCTCTGGGATTTCGTGCCTGCCGGAGGATTTTTACCGGCAGACCGTTTATGTTCATTTCACCCGTTTCTTCGTTGAGCTCTTCAATCATCCGCCCCGCCCTGAATCCATGCAGATACGTGCCAAGGCGGCCATAGGTCGAGTCTCGCTCGATTGAAGCTGCCAGCTCTTCCAGGCTGCTGCCGACATCACGGCCAACATTGATGACAATTTCTGAAAATCTTTTTTCAGCAACATGCCGCCACAATGAAAGTTTGCCGATACGTCCGAGACCGTTGATTCCTAATTTCATGTAACAGTCCTCCTCTCCAGGTAAAATGAAAAATCGTGACCGGTCCGCATCCTGCTTTGTATAAAGGTCCCGATTCTCGATTAAAAGGGTATCTTGTCCAGGTTATCTATCCGTTCATTGGCCTGTCCGCTTCATTAATAGCACCAGTTGTTGCAAAATTCCACCTGAAAGCAGATTTATCAGCCGATTAATGAATGATATCACCGATTCGTTTCCAGCGGATTGACATAAGCCGGGCTGCTGATAACAGAGGCTTTTTGATATCCCAGGACCAGTATATAATCAGTGCCTTTCCAAGCAGATCCTTATCGTCGACATAACCCCAGAACCTACTGTCATAGCTGTTATCTCTGTTGTCACCCATGACAAAGAGTTTCCCCTCAGGAACGGTAATGGGGCCAAAATTATCTGTCGGACTCTTGCTTCCGGGAAGGAGCGTGGTTGATGAGTAATAGGCGTGCGGATCCTGAACTTTTTCCCCGTTAACAAGCAATTGCTTGTTTCTCAGTTCAATTCTGTCACCCGGTATACCGATTACCCGTTTGATATAGTCTGTTGAGCGGTCTTCCGGGAAACGGAAAACGATAACGTCGCCATTTCGGGGAGTGGTGATGGGAACGAGCAGTTTGCCGGTAAAGGGAACCCTGATTCCGTAGATAAACTTGTTGACCAGAAGGTGGTCTCCTATCTGCAGTGTCGGTAACATTGATCCCGATGGAATTTTAAAGGCCTGAATAACAAATGTCCTGATAAACAAAGCCAGAATAACGGCAATGACGATCGCTTCAGCATATTCTCTGAGAACTGATTTATTTTTTCTTTCACTGCTCACCTGCAACTCCTTTTTTTTTACGTTAAAAACTTACTTTTTTCGCACCCCGGCAAAGCTACTGTAAAACAGACTTTATTACAAGAACCATCGTTCGAGAGCGGGAGTAATCTGAGTCTCTCCTGATCCAGCTTCGGTAATAAGGGGTAAAAGACACAGAGACCGTCAGCATGGTTCGTATCCGGTATGATTAAGAATAAAACCATATGATTGAATATATGTTCTTTTCCCGCTTTTCGTGTGATGGCCAAGAGCGGCCCGGGCGGTACCGCTCAATTCTGGTTCTTCAGGGGATGGTGTGATCTTTTCTCCTTTACATTTGTGTCAAAATGTTTAGTGTATGGGATAGTCAGTCAAAAAAAATCTGAGAACACAAAATGAAGCCGACCTTTGTCGTTACCCATAATCGCGAGTCTTATCGCTGTCTTTTCAGCTGCCAGATCTTGTATCAATAGCGGTTTTCTTTCCGGCGCCTGTGCGCATATCGTTTGTTCCGTTTTTCCCTATTTTCACGTCCACAGGGTTGTGACGTGAAGAATTAATTGCAATGAGGTGGATCATGTTTGAAAACTATACCCCTTCCTGTACGACACCTGAGAGAAAAGCCGCCGCAGAAGGAAATTTTTACAAGGAACGTAAAAAAGGAGCGCTTCCCGGCATGAATCCGCGTATTCAGCGGTTGCGCAAGTTAAGTGTGGAAACGGAGCCGACAATCTCCATTGAACGGGCAGTGCATGAAACCAGGTTTTATCAGGAGAATTTTGGCAAGTACCCCATTCCGGTCTTGCGGGGGCTTAATTTCCTTGACCATTGCTCCCGGAAGACGCTCTATATCGGCGATGATGAACTCATTGTCGGTGAGCGCGGTCCGCAGCCCAAGTCTATCTGCACCTTTCCCGAGCTTACCTGCCACAGTGTCGAAGATTTTCATGTCATGAACAATCGCGAGATGCAGCCCTATAAAACGTCTCAAGAAGATATTGACACCTATGAACGTGAAGTTATTCCCTATTGGGAAGGAAAGACCCAGCGGGAAAGGATTTTCAACCATGTTCCCGAGGAATGGAAGGCCGCGTACGAGGCAGGGTTGTTTACCGAATTCATGGAACAGCGGGCTCCCGGTCATACCGTGCTCGATGGTAAGATCTACCAGCGGGGAATGCTTGACTTCAAGGCCGAGATTGAGGCCAATATCGAAAATCTCGATTATCTGAACGATCCAAAAGCAACTGACAAGGCAGAACAATGGAAGGGGATGGCTCTCTCCTGCGATGCGATAATCACGTTTGCTGAACGGCATGCCGATCTCGCTGAAGAGAAGGCACAGGTTGAAAGAGATCCACAGCGTAAAAAAGAGCTGCTTACCATAGCCCGGGTCTGCCGTCGTGTTCCTGCACACAAACCTGAAACACTGTGGGAGGCGATACAGATGTACTGGTTTGTTCATCTTGGAACGATCACAGAACTCAATGGCTGGGATGCGATGAATCCTGGTCATCTGGATCAGCATCTGTACCCCTTTTACAAAAAGGAGATTGAAGCAGGGACTCTCACCAGGGAAGAGGCAAAGGAGCTGCTTTGCTGTCTCTGGATCAAGGTGAATAATCACCCCGCTCCGCCCAAGGTTGGTGTTACCTTTAAGGAAAGCGGCACCTATAACGACTTCACCAATATCAATATCGGTGGCCTCACCCCGGATGGTGAAGACGGGGTAAATGATGTGAGCTATATCCTGCTGGAAGTTATCGAAGAACTTCATATTCTCCAGCCGGGAAATTCTGTTCATATCAGTGAAAAGACCCCCGATACTTTCCTTCACGCTGCGGTGAAGCTGATTCGTCAGGGACACGGCTATCCATCCGTTTTCAATCCGGACACCTACGTCCAGGAGATGGTGAACATGGGCAAGAGCCTGCGTGACGCTTACGAAGGCGGTTGTTCTGGCTGTATAGAGGTCGGTGCCTTTGGTAAAGAGGCCTTTCTGCTTACCGGCTACCTCAATGTTCCGAAATTGCTTGAGGTAACGTTGAACAATGGCATCGACCCGGTTACAGGGAAGCGATGCAGTATTGAGACCGGAGACCCGCGTCATTTTAAAACCTTTGAAGAACTCTATGATGCCTTTCTCAGGCAGGTCCGGTTTGTTGTCGACCAGAAAATGCGGGTGAGTAACTATATCGATCGTATGTTCGCCAAATACGCTCCGGCAACCTTCCTTTCTGTCGTTATTGATGATTGTATTGCCAAGGGACAGGATTATTATGATGGTGGTCCACGCTACAATACCAATTATATTCAGTGCTGCGGTTTGGCGACCGTTACCGACAGTCTGGCAGCGTTGAAAAAACATGTTTTTGAGGATGCCCGATTTTCAATGGAGCACCTGCTCGACGCTGTGGCGAAAAATTTTGAAGGAGAAGAGGTGATGCGGCAGACGATTATGAACCGCACTCCTTTTTTTGGTAACGATGACGATTATGCCGATGATATTGCCGTTCGTGTCTATAACGATCTGGTAGAGACGATTGATGGCAAGCCAAATACCAAGGGAGAAAGTTATCACCTGAATATGCTCTCCACGACCTGCCATGTCTATTTCGGCAAGGTGATGGGGGCAACACCGAATGGTCGGCTTGCCGGGAAATCAATTTCTGATGGAACCTCTCCTTCCCACGGTGCCGATATAAACGGCCCGGCTGCGGTCGTGAAATCGCTGAGTAAAATTGATCATACAAAATCCGGTGGTACCCTGTTGAACCAGCGATTTTTACCGAGCCTTTTAAAACGCGATGAAGACGTGAAAAAGCTGGGTAAACTTATTCGCACCTACTTCAGGATGGGCGGTCACCATATCCAGTTTAATATCGTTGATACCGCAACCCTGCTAGCTGCCAGAGAGACCCCGGATGACTACAAGGATCTCCTCGTTCGTATGGCGGGTTATAGTGATTATTTTAACGATATGAACGATGATCTTCAGATCGAGGTTATCGAGCGAACTGAAAACGAAACGGTATAACAGCAAAAAAAAGGTTCTTGCTCCTCGTCACCATGAATGGGTGATAAAAAAAGAAGGGAGTGGGGTGGCGGAGAAGGGACATACGGATAACGCCGTATGTCCCTTCTCTGTTTGAACAATAACCAAAAATCTTATAAAAAAAGTGTTTTTTGAGATATTTTTCATTTATGGTCAACCCCGGACAGATCGTATATGAACAAATATTTTTGTGCAGGAGCTCGTCATCGATTGAAGATGGGTATTGGTGGGTCGTTATCTGTTCAACTCATGGAAGAGACTCATGCAGACGGGAATGATTTTCGATATTAAACGTTATTCTATCAATGACGGTCCGGGTATTCGTACCACGGTCTTTTTCAAAGGCTGTCCTTTGCGCTGTGCCTGGTGTCATAATCCCGAATCAATCTCGGCAAAACCGCAGAAGATGTATTATGAAAGCAAATGTATCGGCTGCCGCGAATGTGTCACCGCCTGCCCGGAAAACGCCTGTCAATTGACAGAAAAGGGTATCGTTACCGACCTGCAGCGTTGTACCTCCTGTGGGATTTGTGCAGAGGTCTGTCCAACCCTTGCCACAGAGATGTCTGGTCGAATCGCTACCGTCGCAGAAATTCTTGAGCAGGTGGAAAAAGATCGACCTTTCTTTGAGGAATCCCATGGCGGCGTTACCTTTTCCGGCGGTGAGCCAACCCGGCAGGCTCCCTTTCTTCATGCCCTCCTCGACGAATGTGGCAGGCATGGTATTCATCGGGCGGTGGATACCTGTGGTTTGACAACAGCCCAGACCCTGATCGATCTCGTCGAAAAAACGGATCTTTTTCTCTACGACCTCAAGCTAATGGATTCGGCAAAACATAAGGAGTGGACCGGCCGTTCCAATGTGCAAATTCTTGAAAACCTGCGAATCCTCGCCCGGAGAGAGGTACCTATCAGAATTCGTATCCCCCTGACAGCAGGGGTAAACGATGATGATGCCAATATCAATGCAAGCGTTCGTTTCCTCGCTGATCTCGGGCCGGCTATTGACCAGGTGGATATTCTGCCTTACCACAATATCGCTGAAAACAAATATAAGCGTCTTGGCAGGGTATATAAAAGGGGGAAGATGGCTGAACCGGATAAGGAACGGGTAGCACAGATAGAACAGCAATTCATGGATTACGGTCTGAAAACGAGTATTGGCGGATAAGACCGGACGGCTCCCTTTTCTGCCTCTTGCGACAGAAAAGGGAGGCTGTCCGGAATTAATCATTCTGGAGGAAGGGGTAGGTGTAGTTGGAGGCAGGGGTAAATGTCTCTTTCACGGTACGGGGAGAAACCCAGCGCATCAGGTTTGCCGCTGAACCAGCTTTGTCGTTGGTTCCTGAAGCACGACCACCACCAAAAGGCTGCTGACCAACCACTGCACCGGTAGGCTTGTCGTTGATGTAAAAATTTCCTGCACTGTGTTCAAGTATTTCCATCGCCTTGCTTATTGCCCGGCGATCCGTCGCAAAAATACTGCCGGTAAGAGCGTAGGGTGAAGAGCGATCACAGAGCTGCATCGTTTCTTCATATGTTTCATCCTCGTAAACATAAATGGTGATAACAGGCCCAAAGATCTCTTCTACCATGGTTTTGAATGCTGGGTTGGACGTGAGAATGACGGTTGGTTCAATAAAATAGCCGACACTGTCATCACAATTACCACCAATCAGGATTTCCGCTTTTTCGCTCTCTTGTGCGCTGGTTATGTAAGAGGAGATGGTCTCGAATGCGGCTTTATCAATTACCGCTCCGGCAAAATTGGTAAAATCACGCGGATCACCCATTCTGATGGTGGCTATCTGCTTTCGAAGTTCTTTCTCGATCTCCGGCCAGAGTGATTTCGGAATATAAGCCCGGCTGGCGGCAGAACATTTTTGACCCTGATATTCAAAGGCGCCACGAACAATGGCTGTTGCAACCTGTTGCACCTGAGAACTCTTATGGACAAAAATAAAATCTTTGCCGCCTGTCTCTCCAACAATACGGGGATAAGAACGATAGGTGGAGATGTTCTCACCAATACGTCGCCACATCCCTTGGAATACGCGGGTTGAGCCGGTGAAATGGATTCCCGCCAGATGTTCGCTTGCCAGCACGTTATCTCCTATTTCAGCACCTGAACCCGGTATAAAATTGATAACTCCCGGCGGCAACCCTGCTTCTTCAAGGATCCGCATAATCAGATACGGCGTGTAAACCAGTGAGGATGCGGGCTTCCACACCACCGTATTTCCCATCAAGGCGGGTGCTGTCGGAAGGTTGCCGGCAATGGCGGTAAAGTTGAAAGGAGTGACGGCAAAAACAAACCCTTCAAGCGGACGGTATTGCACATAATTCCAGACGCCAGGTGATGATACCGGCTGATTTTCATAAATCTCCTGCGCGTACTTTGCGTTAAAACGGAGAAAATCGATCAGTTCACATGCTGAATCAATTTCCGCCTGAAATATATTTTTGCCACCTGCCAGCATCGCTCCGGCATTGAGCTTGTAGCGGTATTTTCGTGCAATCAGGTCTGCCGCTTTAAGCATGATTGCGGCTCGTTCTTCCCAGCGAAAAGACTGCCACCGTGCCTGGCTCTCAACGGCGGTATCAATAGCCAGCCTGACCTCTTCTTCTCCCGCTTTATGGTACGTTGCAAGAACATGGCTGTGCCTGTGAGGCATCACAACCGTGCCCATACGACCGGTTTTTACCTCCTTTCCTCCTATAATCAGTGGAATTTCCAGCTTTGTCGCAGCCATTTCCTCCAATGCTTTCTGGACAGCTGCCCGCTCAGGACTGCCAGGACGGTACTCGTAAACCGGTTCATTGACTACCGCCGGGACGTTGATTTTCGCGTTGTTAAGTAAATTCATGATCTTCCTCTCTTTGACATATTATCCTTTGTGGAACAAGGCCTTGACAGCCATGGAAACCATTTGAGGATTCTCTTTCAACCGCCTGGTGCAATAACCGAACCAGTCCTTCCCATACGGCAGATAAACACGCATGGTATGGCCCTTGTCTATGATAGATTGGCGCAAACCTGGTGTGACACCATAGAGCATTTGAAATTCGTACCTGTCTTTCGGAGTCTTGTATTTTTCCAGTAATGCGTAAGAGCCTTCCACAAGGGCGGTATCATGCGTTGCAATGGCAGGATACATACCGAGTTTCAGCATTAATTCAAGATCCTCCAGGAAGTGATCACGAACCTCCTGGGCGTTCCTGTAGGCGATCTCTGCCGGTTCGACATAAATCCCTTTGCAGAGCCGTAAATTTACCGGAGCTTCGGGGGTGTTGAGATCAGCAAGTCCTTCGATGTCATCGTAAGTCCGTTTCAGCATCGCCTGGACGACAAGGCCGACATGTTTTGGAAATTCTTTTTTTAATCGTCGGTAGATATCAAGCTCCATATCGGTACAGGGAGAGTCTTCCATATCAATGCGGAGAAAGCGATCATAGGAAGCGGCCTTTGCAACCAGTTCCTGGATATGGCTGAAACAGACCTCCTTGTCAAGCAAGAGACCGAAAAAAGTCGGTTTTACCGAATAACTTGTCGTGAGCCCGGCTTTTTCGGTGGTTTCAATCAACTCCAGGTACTCCTTTTTGTTCGCCTCTGCCTGGTCGAGCGTCGTGATGAATTCACCGAGAATATCAATGGTTGTCTCTACTTTTATATTATTCAGATTCCGAACATGTTCCATCGCTTCATCAAGATTTTGACCGGCAACGTATTCTTTGGAAAATTGCCAGATGAGAGATTGGGGCAGATGTGGCAGAATGTTCGCAATCATTTTCTGTAGCATGGTATACCTCCTGAGATGAGTGTCTGCTTCCTCAATTCCTGTTGACAACAGGAATTGAGGAGGAACACAGAGGGTGCAAAGCACCCGTCTTGATGGCGCATATCTTTGTTCTTGCAAATTGAATACAATCGGTGTATGCATAATAAACTACGAAGTTTACCCCTGTCTGTCAACTCTTTTTGTGACAGACGGGAGCGTCATTTTCAAATTGAAGTTTTTGTTAGCAAGATAAAGAGATGCCTCAGGTTTTTCATAAAAAACTGACATCGGAAACGGCCGTCTATGAAAGGCTTAAGTCCGCAATTCGCAAACGCTATATCAAGCAGGGGAGTCGGTTGATCGAAACGGTACTTGCCGGTCAACTTGGTGTCAGTCGTACTCCTATACGTAGCGCGATTAAGCGCCTTGAGAGTGAAGGTCTGGTGCAGACCTCTGTAAACCGGGGGGCTCATGTTATTACCCCTACCCGTGAAGAGATAGAGCATACCTTCGAGGTTCGCACGGCACTGGAGTGTCTGGCTGTTGAGCAAGCAATTAAAAATGTCACACCGGAAAAGATCACTGAGCTGCAGAAGCTTATCGACAATGAACACACCATCCTTGCAGAGAAGCGTATGCCGGAATATTGGGAGAATAATAATGCGATTCATCTCAAGATTGCGGAGATGAGTGGCAACCTGGTACTGGTTGCCTATATTCGTGAGCTTCTTGATCGCAGCAGCCTCTATCTTGTTTTATATGACCCGTTTTCCCGACTGGAGTATTCTCCTCTGGCTGAACATGAGAAGATATATGCTGCACTGGCGGCAGCCAGTAGAGAAGAGGCCCGAACTGCTATGAAAGAGCACCTGAAAAGCTCAACGGTATATATGCATCTGGCCGAGGATGTACCCGAGGACTATATTTCCTTGACCTGAGATCTTTATATGAATTGAGGGTGATTGTGCCCGATGAGGCACCACCTGGCTTTTGTGATGAAGAAGACGCTATGCGATTGATTACCCGAAGTGAAATGCAAACGATTCTTACCGCCAGGCCGATATGATCACCACGGTAACCACATCGACCACCCCGGTGGTTGATCTTGATGACGTGAACCCAGGTTGTCATATTGACGCTGTTGGCGCATTCAAGCCAACCATGCAGGAGGTTGGCAGCAGATTGATAATAAAGGCTCGAGTTGTCGTCGATTCCCTTCCGGCCTGTCTGGAGGAGACAGGCGATCTTCCTGTTCCTGTCTGCAATGGTGAATACGAGCGGAACGAAATCTTTGGAGAACTCGGAGAGATTGTCACCGGTGAAAAACAGGGACGTACCGATGCAGGGCAGATTACGTTTTTTGAATCGGTTGTATCTCTTTTGAAGATCTGGCTGCGGCGCGTATGGGGTCTATCAAGATGCGGTTACCGGTAATACCGGCAGGGAAATTGACCTGACAACCTGATACAAGAACGATCGTATGCAACTCACCCGGGAAGAACAGGATATCCTCGCTGGTAAGAGAGGGGAAGCAGAACGGCTCTCAATGGCGATCATTGTTGAACTTGGCGAGCTTTTTGGGGCAGAGGAATTGATCCCCATATCCCAGGTTCATATCGATACGACTATCTATATGGTCGATGCCGGAGTCGAGTTTATCGAAAAACTTGCAGGGTTGGGAGCGAAATTTTCGGTACCGACCCAGCTCAATCCCAGCGCCATTGATCTGCTTCATCCGGAAAAGTCGCGGGTAACGCCAACACTGCTGGATAAGTGTAAACGAATAGAAAAGGCCTACCTTGCTATGGGGGCAATTCCTTCATGGACGTGTGCTCCCTACCAGCAGGGGCTTGTGCCCCGGTTTGGAGAACAGATCGGCTGGGGAGAATCGAATGCTATTGCCTTTGCCAACTCGGTGCTTGGTGCACGTACCAACCGTTATGCTGATCTTATGGATATCTGCATGGCTATTGTCGGCAGGGCACCCCGGTTTGGTCTGCATCTGACGGAGAATCGGCGTGCCGAGATTCTTGTCCGTCTTGAGGGAATAACCGAAGAGATGTTTGCAGACGATTCCATCTATCCGGTCATGGGGTTTCTTTTCGGTGAACTTGCAGGTAACCGTATTGCAGCACTTGAAGGAGTACCCGCAGATGTCTCGATCGATCATCTTAAATCATTTAGTGCCGCAGCGGCGTCGTCCGGAGCAGTTGGGCTTTTCCATATCATCGGCGTTACCCCTGAAGCGCAGACGGAACAGGCCTGTTTTCAGGACAGAGCACCTGTCGCTGTTCTCACGATTACTCCGGACAGATTGAGAGAGGCGGAAGAGCGGCTATCAACAGCCAAGGGAGAAGGACTTGATCTGGTGGTACTGGGCTGTCCCCACTGCTCTGCTGCCGAGGTGCAGCAGGTTGCGGCACTTCTTGAAGGAAGGAGAATCTCTTCAGGGGTCAAGCTGTGGATTATTACCAGTCGTGCGGTCTATAGCTGGATGGAGCAATGTGGCGTTCTGGATATACTTGAGGGTGCGGGAGCCACGCTTTTCAGTGATGCCTGCCCGCTGCAGTATCCGCGCGAGCGTTGGGATTTTACGGTTGCCATGTCTAATTCAGCCAAGTTTGCCAATTATTGTTTCTCGCAAACCGGTCTTGATGTAGTCATCGGCAGTACAAGAGCGTGTATCCAGTCTGCCCTGACTGGAAAAAGACAGCGGGGTTCTCTATGGTAACCCGTTTGGACGTACGGTGTGTCGTTTCCGGAAAATGTAGTGGGCAGGTAATTGCAACAACACAGTCTATCAGCTTCTGGGGTGTGGTCGATCCGCACACAGGGACGATCTGTGATCCTCGGCACGAACTTTTTGGACAATCTGTTTCAGGGAAAGTGCTGGTATTTCCCGAGGGGAAAGGTTCCAGTACCGGTTCGCTCATCATGCTGGAACTGGTGCGCCGGGGCAAGGCTCCTGCTGCTATTGTCAATGTGGTAACGGAGCCGATTCTGGCGACGGGGCCAATTGTCTGCAAACATTTTTATAAACAGGAAATCCCTGTTGTTACGATTGATCGAGACGGTTTTGCCGCTCTGCAAACGGGCCAGACAGTCACGGTAGATAGCGACAAAGGGTGGATCACCATTGAAAAGTAGTCGAAAAAGGCTTGTCTGTTGTACCAGAGATGGGTACTCTACGTCAGTTTGGAGGTAGAAAGAAAAGATGTTATACAGACCAGGGTAATCGGGTGACATCGGTCACTTCAACCAATAACCCTTACCAAGAGGAGGCTGTAGTACTGCAATATCGTATCTGTTCTAAATATTAACGAAAAGGAGATCAAAACATGTTAAAAAAACTCTCTGCTGTTTTGTGTGCCGTTGCCGTTGCCACTGTTTTCTCTCTTGGCACATCTTCTGCTGCACCAATGGTTCTGAAATTCGCTGGCCAGAGTGCTGTCGATCACCCGGCGACAGACTTTATGAAGAAAGTTGCCAGTGAAATCAAAGAAAAAACGGAAGGGCGGGTCGAGGTTAAAATCTATCCTGCCAACCAGCTTGGCAACTATTCCACAGTATATCAGGAGCAAATTCAGGGGACGATCGCGATGTCATGTATCTCGGTTCCCAGCGATTTTGATCCTCGCATGGAGCTTGTTTACATTAACGGTTATGTGAGCAGCTACGAAAGAGCCAAAGAAGTTTTTGCCCCCAGTGGCTGGCTGTTTGGTAAGATGGATGAACTGAACGATCGTCTCGGTGTCAAACTGCTCGGTTTTTTCATCGAAGGATTCATTGGTACTGCCAGTACCCGTCCCGCGGTTGAACCGATTAACCCGAAGGTGGCCAAAGACGTTGTCGTTCGTATTCCCAACATGAACGTCTATAAGCTTGGAGCGGAATCAACTGGTTACAAGACAATGACCATTCCTTATCCGGATGTCTATCAGGCATTGCAGACCAAGGTTGTTGACGGTGTAAATGGATATCCCGTTGCTGCTGCCTATACCGCTCTCGCTGATGTTATCAAGTACTGGTATAATACCAACTACTCTATCGAAGTACTGAACTGCATGATCAGTAAAAAGGTATGGGAAAAAATCAGCCCGGAAGATCAGAAAGTCATTTCCGAGATCTTCACCAGGGGTACTATTGAGAGCATTAACAACGCAAAAGCAGTTGATGACCACTATATGGAAATGATGCGCAAGAAAGGCATCAAGGTCTTTACCTATAGTGAAGAAGAACTCGCTCCGATGATGAAAGCTATCACTGCGACCTGGCCGCAGTTGAAGAAAAACATGAGTCCTGAACTCATTGATGAGTTTATCAAGGAACTTGCACCCAAGTAAGCTTTCAGGCGTTTGTTCACAGCAGTCTGGTCGAATGAAGGCTTCGGCCAGACTGCGTAATTCCAGAAAAGGAGCCTGATCGTGGCGCAATGTAATAACAATAACTTCACTCTATCCAAGCTGATCCAACTTGATATTTTTACAACGCCGAAAAATCTTTTCGATAAAGTATGGATCAACACCTTTATCGTCACCTGTTTCACGACATCAGTTCTGCTTACGCTTGTCATCTGTACGGTAACCCTTTTTCGTTACGTTATTAAAGGGGATTTGTACGGCTATGAGGAGTGGGTAAAACTCTTTGCCTTCTGGCTTTATTTCACCGGAGCAGCTATCGGTGCCTACAATCGTACCCACGTCTCCGCTGATCTGGTGAATGCGTATGTGCAACGGGGATTTTTTCGCAATCTGTTAACCTTTATTCGAACCCTTGTTACCGTAGGAGTCTGCTTGCTGTTTACCTGGTACGCCTGGAAATTTTTCATGTTTGGCTATATGGGGCCGCTTGGTACCGGTATTGCCATTCCCAAGACAACTATCTGGCGTATCCCATACTGGACAGGCTATCTTTCTGTTTTCCTCGGTTTTGCCTTTATGTCATACTATTTTGCCCGGGATCTCATGATCAGTACGCGTAACCTGTTCAGGAGGAATGTCAAATGATCTTTGCTGCACTTGTAATCCTGATGCTCTGTCTCATTATTGGCGTTCCTGTCCCGGTAAGTTTCATGGCATCTGCTGCCTGTCTTATCTTCTTTGGCGGCCCTGAAGGAGGAGGGTATCCCGCTTCCCAGCTTCTCCCTTACGGATATCAACAGATGAATTCCGTTCCGCTGATAGCGATTGCTCTTTTTATCGCCGCTGGTGGGATCATGGAGCGTGGCAAAATCGGCGCACGGTTAATCGATTTTGTCGATGTTTTCGTTGGCCACCTTCATGGTGGTCTGGGGCTTGTTGGTATTATCTCCTGTGCTATTGTCGGTTCGATCTGTGGAGCTGCCTGCGCGACCCTGAGTTGTGTTGGCTCGATCATGTTTCCCCGTTTTGACAAGGAAGGATATCCTCGCGGGCTGGCTGCCGCTCTTATGGCTAACGCCTCCCTGCTGGGACTGCTTATTCCCCCCAATGCAACGCTTATTATTTTTGCCTGGATTTCCGGTCAATCGGTACTTGCCTGCTTCCTTGCTACCGTTGTCCCCGGCTTTATCACCATTGCCCTGCTGTATATTGTAAACGGCTGGTTGTTGCGCGGTTACGGAACCAGGGTTATGAAGGAGAAAAGCAGCAGAACCTTTACCGATAAAGTTCAGCTCTTTCAAACGCGCGGGAAACGTGCGCTGCCCGCCCTTTTGTTACCCGTAATCGTGCTGGGTGGGATTTATGGTGGTATCATGACCACTACTGAAGCGTCAGCCATGGCTGTTTTCTACGCTCTTATCGTGGGGATGTTTGTCTATAAACGGCTTGACGCTAAGAACAGCTATCAGGTTCTCGTGGAATCTGCTGTAACCACAGGGGTTATCATGGTGATGCTCTATTGTGTTTCCATGCTCAGCCGTCTGTACCTGCTTGAAGATCTTCCCGGTGTTCTTCTTGAAGTTTTTCAAGGAGTTTCAGACAATCCGATGGTTATTATGCTGATGATCAATATCTTTTTGGTGATTATGGGAATGCTGATGGATGATATCAGTGTAGTGGTACTGACTACGCCCATCCTGATGCCCATTATTATGCAGCTTGGTTTTAACCCGATCCACTACGCAGCCATTGTTGGCGTCAATACCGGACTCGGATGTATTACCCCGCCTGCTGCGCCGGTGCTTTACCTTTCAGGGCGGCTGGGAAATGCTCCTATTGACGAGATGATGAAACCATGTCTCTGGTTTATTTTGCTTTGCTGGATTCCGGTACTTTTAGTCACCGTTTTTTTCCCAAAAATTTCTCTCTTTTTACCCCATCTGTTCCTGGATGTTCCCTGGTAGAAAAGGGCATGAGTGATGAAATTTTATGAAAAGCTTTTTGCCTCGCTCTGTTTTGCCTTTTTTGTTGTAGCCATCATTACCAAAGTGCCGTTCGCGTTTCTTGCGGCGGCGCTTTGTGCCGCCCTTTCTCGGACGGCAAGAAAGAAGGGGTGGCCTGATCCCTGGGAGTAACCGTCCCTTTGTTTCAGAGCCTGACAATGGTCCACTCACCGTTTCTGTATCGCTGTGTAAACCGGATGTATGGAACCGGTAATCTGTTTGAGACCGTTTCCTGTCTCTATTCAGGTTGTTCCACTCATTCTTGTACAGCCCGGTCCGGATAATGAACTGCGTCCGCCGGAGACAGGAGTTATCGTTATCTGGGTGCTGATTCTTTCTTTCAGTGCGGAAACATGGGAGATGATCCCGATCAGCTTACCGTCCTGCTGCAGGCCGGCGAGTGTTTCCAGGGCTGTTTCCAGCGCGTCCTCATCCAGGGTGCCAAATCCTTCATCCAGAAACAGAGAGTCTACCCGGACTTTCCGGCTGGCCATTTTCGACAGTCCGAGTGCCAGCGCCAGGCTGACAATAAAGCTTTCACCGCCGGACAGGTTTCTGGTCGACCGGATTTCACCGGCCTGATAGGTATCGACGACATTCAGCTCCAGCGGTGTCTGGTCATCGCGGATCAGCAGATAGCGGTCGGTCATTTTCTTCAGCTCTTGGTTGGCGTGTGTTACCATCAATTCAAAGGTCAGCCCTTGCGCAAAGTTCCGGTACTTTTTTCCGTCGGCTGAACCGATGAGGCTATGCAGTTTTTCCCAGCGATGACATTCCTTTTTCTGGGCCTCGATAGCGGAATGCTTTTCTTTCAGTCGTTCTTTGGCAGCCATATTTTGATTCAGTGTAAGTGTGAGACCGGCAATGGTATCGCGCAATTCTTTCAGGGATTCCTCATCTGTTTTGAATTGCGGTTCCAGTTCCTCAAGGCTCCTGTCCGTGAGTCTTTTGCTGAGCTCTGTGGCCAGACGCGACTCCCGGTCTTTCTGTTTCGCTTTAAGCTCCGTTCCCGCATCATCGAGCTGTCTTGCCCGGGAAGATAAGGATTCCCGGTCTTCTGCTGACAGTCTGGACTCGAGGAAAGATTGCTCATCTGGAAAGCCTGCCGGAATCAGCGCTGCTGAAAAGCCGGTTTCCGCTTTTTTCAGCTCAGCACTCCTCTGGTCAATGCATTTTTTCAAAGATTCAATATGCGTTTTACCGGCAGTCAGTTTCTGCTGCAGCTCGGTATTCCGGGCTCTGGCGTTCTTCTCTGCTTCTTCGGCGACAGTAATCGCCTTGTTGAGTCGGTCTTCTTCATCATCAGGTTTTTTATCGCCGAATAATCGCTTTCGTTCATCTGTCTCGTCGGCCAGTTCCTTTTTCAGTCGTTCCAGATGTTCCTCTCTCTCAGCGAGGGCCTTGACCAACGTGTAAATGACACCATCAAGATGTTTTAAGGTACTGTCGATGGTGACTATCTGTTTTTCAATGTCGCCCTTTTGTTGTACCTGCTCTCGCCATGTCTTCAGTCTTGATTTGAGGGATTCGAGCAGTGATTCGACCTCTGTCTCCGGTATTTCAGTAATGCCAAGCGGCTGAAGTTTTCCGGAAACGGCCAGCTTGAGTTCATCAAAATCGGTACGAAGGGCTGTAAGGGCCTCCTTTAAATCCGTCAGTGTCTTTTCAGCGGTCTTTTTGTTATTGACCGCTTCGGTTTCCAGCTTCTCATGGTCATTCAGCTCGTTACGGGCAATGACTTCCGCCCGCTCCAATTCTTTTATGGCGGCTTCCTGTTCGTCAGCCTGTGCAATCAGCCTGGTCAGTGATTCGATCTTGTGTTCGGTTTCATCGGGAACCGGAACAGTACCTTTAGTAAAAGGATGTTCGACCGAACCGCAGAGCGGGCATGGTTTCCCGTCTTCGAGTCTGGCACGGTGATCTTCAAGCTTCTCGATTTTCCTGATAAAAGCCATTTCACGAAGGAGGGTTTCCTTCTCAGTACGGTATTCCCGGAGCAGTTTGCCATTCAGCAATTGGTTCAGGACCTTCCTGCCGTGCTGTAGATTTTTACCGGCGGTCTCCAGTTCCTGTTTCTTGAGGGAACATTGCCTGGAAGCTTCCTCACGTTTCTTTACGGCATCTGCCAGGGCCGTTTCGGCTTTTGAGAGATCGGCTTCTTTCTGCGTAGCCTCCCGCTGCCTGGCGAGGAGGTTTCCGAGTTGTTCTTCAACACCGGTCAGCCCGCCAATCAGCCATTCATCCCGCGCATTTTCTCTGAGGTACCGTTCTGCAGCCTCTAAAGTCTTCTCTGTGCCAGCACGTCTTTTCTGTTCTTTCACCCGAGTCTGCTTGTTGGTCTCAATCTTTGCGGCTTCCCTGGAACAGACATCAGCGCCTTCTGATATCGCTTTTGTCTGTTCCACAATCTTTTGATCAAGCGCTCTGGTTTTCTGGATCAGCGGGGCAGCCGCTTTCAGTTCTTCTTTGGCTTTGAGGGTGAGCTGTTCAGCAGTTTTAAGAGCGTCAGTCTGTGTGTTTGCAGAGGTTTCCAGATCAGGAAGTGCGGCTTCATCCGCTTTTAAAGCAGCCTGATCGTCAGTCTGCTGCCTGCGGAGGGCTGTTACGTTCATGTATGTTCCGTCCAGAGCCGCAGCCCGGGTGGCCTGTTCAAGTTTGGCCCGTGCCGGTTTAAACGCCTCGGTATCGACTTTCAGTTTGTCGGCTTCATCGGAAAGGGCGAGAAGTTCCTTGTTCAGGTTCTCAAGAGTGGTCAGCCAGGTGATCGCTTCACCTGTCTTACGCAATGCAGCGGCACTCTCTGCCTCCTGTTTTCGCCTGGCTGCAAGATCGTCTTGAATTATCTTCTCCTGTTCCGGCTCCAGAATCATGATACCTGCTGTCTCAGCGGTCAGGATGTTGAGTTCTTTCCGTTCATCACGCTCACGTTCATGGACACGGCGTGAGATCTCTGAATAGATTTCGGTACCGGTGATCTGCTCAAGGATTTTCGATTTCTGTTCCACGTCAGCCCTGAGGAAGGTATCGAAGCCGCCCTGAGCGAGCAGCATGGAACGGGTGAAACGGTCAAAATCCATCCCGGTTTTTTCTTCAATAACCTTGCCAACCAGGCTCTTTTTGGTTTCAATGGGCGTGCCTGTCGTATCGTCTGCAATCTGGTGTTCCTGATCCTGCAGGTTTCCTTTTGCCTTTTTCCGTGCCCGGCGCTGTTCCCAGTGACAGCGGAATCGGCCAGCCTGCGATTCAAACAGGACTTCAGCATAACACTCACCCGTCTGTCTGGACATAATCTCATTGCCGCTTTTGGTGATTTTCCCAAGCCGGGGCGTGGTGCCATAGAGTGCGAGACAAACGGCATCGAGAATGGTCGATTTACCCGCACCCGTTGGACCGGTCAGGGCAAAGATTCCATTGGCTGAATATGCGGGATCGGTGAAGTCGATGATCCATTCACCATAGAGGGAGTTGAGATTCTTGAATCTGAGTTCACATATCTTCATAGCCAGCGGCTTTATTCAGCATTTACGTCATCTTCATCAAGAGACGTGATTATTTCGTTATAGGAGGCCGTCAGCTCTATCCGGTCTTCAGCCGGCACTTCGAAGGTTTCCAGACAACGGGCAAAAACGTCTCCTGCGTCCAGGTCGTCAAGCGTTTCTTCCTGTACGACTGTGTTGAGAACCCGATCCATGACCCGCTGATTCTTGATGCGCCTGATTTCCAGGGCAGAGCCGCTTACCGTTTCGTCAATCGTTTCACGCAGGTTGCCGATAATGTCTTTACCGGTATATTCAATTTCAAGCCAGGCAGTGCTTTCTTCTGTTTTCAATTCTTCAAGTCTGGCACGGATTGTATCCAGAGACCCGACAATGCGGATCAGCTTCTGAAAACAGGGAACAGGGTGCTCCTTAATACAGGGTGTGGCGCCGTTGAATTCAATGAGAACCACCTTCTTTTCCTGTGTTGCCTCACTATAGCCCAGAGGAATGGGCGAGCCGCAGTAGCGGATGTGTTCCGCGTTTCCCACTGCCTGGGGAACATGCAGATGGCCAAGAGCCAGATACGCGATTGATGAGGGGAAAATCTCTTTGCCAACATGGGCCAGTGAGCCTATATAAAGCTCCCGAACGCCGTCACCGTCAACGGTCTTGCCGCCTGCCGTGAACAGATGCCCCATGGCGATGACAGGAATGGTTGCAGGCCGATTCTTTATTGCAGATTGCTCGATGATTTCATCGCGTTTTCGCTCAGCGATCCTGACAACTTCGGCATAATGATTTTTGATACCCTCAATCAGTTTCTGGTTTTTATCATCTATTGTTTCACCGGGTTCAATTGTTCGTATATCTCTGTCCCTCAGGTATGGAACGGCACAGATGATGACAGATTTTTCAAGGTTTATCTGATCATTTTCATAATCCACGAGAGGAATGACCTCATCTTCCGGATTGTCGGTTATGGAGCCGACGACATAAACATTTATCGCTCGCAGCAGTTCCTTCGGGGCATTCAGAAAGGACGGTGAATCGTGATTTCCGGCAATAATCACCACGTGACGGCAGCAGGAAGCGGCAATCCGGCAGAGGAACCGATAATAAAGTCCCTGTGCCCGGTTACTCGGGGTACTGGTATCAAATATATCTCCGGCTACCATCAGGGCGTCAACCTTTTCATGCTCAATTGTCCGGGCCAGCCAGTTAAGAAACGCCGAGAATTCCTCGTAGCGTTTGCGGCCATACAGGGAGCGGCCTAAATGCCAATCTGATGTGTGGAGGATTTTCATTGAAAAACCTGAGTTAATGGCTTCAACCTGGTTGATTGTCTAACATTAACATGAAGGATTTCTTTTGTCATATATACCGTGCCAGACAATTTTTTTACACTATTCCGGTGTCTTTACACGTTCACATCCAGGGGGCGCAATCAGGAGCGACAAGATTATTGAAGAAAGGTTCTTTATTTTTTCGAAATACACGCATGATGACAGAAAGGAATCCCGTTTATTCACAGCTATGTGCATGATTTGTTCATGGTATTCCGGCGATCAGTTCTCTCCTCTGATGCCGGCTCCCGTTTTTAATCTACTCTAATCACCACTTTTAATGAGTAATTATTGCATGCTTGATATGAAATGTATATGGTAAAATCCGGGGAAATATCTGGTGACATGCAAATCGAATTATACATCCTGCAAAAAGAGTATAAATCAAAAGAAAGAACATGTTTGTCAGAAAAACGTGCAAGGGTCAGGTTGCCTGTCAAGCGTAACGTGGATCATTGCCAAATTTAAACTGGTTGTATTCGAGGAGTGCTATCGTGTTTGTCACATTGAGAATTAACACTGTAAGTGGTGAGTCAAGAAAAGAGAGTAATGATTCTCTGGAATACCTGCTGGGTGGTCGATCGCTTACCTCCCATCTGGTCAGCCAGGAGGTTCCTGCCGACTGCGACCCTTTGGGCAGGAACAACAAACTTTTCTTTACCAATGGTGCTTTGGCTGGAACCATGGTTTCAAGCTCTAACCGCCTCAGTATTGGTGGAAAAAGTCCGCTTACCGGTGGTATCAAGGAAAGTAATGCTGGCGGAATGGTCGGTCAGCGCATGGCACAGCAAGGGCTGCGTTGTATTGTGCTGGAAGATGCGCCACCTCCCGGTTCTCCGTGGAAGATTGTTGTAATCGGTGAGAATAAGGTTGAATTGGTGGACGGCGAATTTTTGGCAGGAAAAGGTGTTTACGAAAAATCGAGCCTGCTGGTTGAAAAATTTGGTCCGAAAACAGGTTGCGTAACCATTGGTCCTGCCGGTGAAAACCTGCTTTTCGCCTCCGGTCTTGCCTGTACCGATCCTCATGATGTCTGCTCGCGATATGCAGGCCGCGGGGGGCTTGGTGCCGTATTTGCTTCCAAACGTATCATTGCCATGGTCATTCTCAATGACCATAATGTTGAGCCGGAATTTGCCGATGCTGAAGCCTTTAAGGCGGGTACCAGAAACATTGTGAAACTGCTCAAGGAGAACCCGGTCAGTTCCAAATTTACCAAATACGGTACTGCGGCCATGGTCGATATCTGTCAGGCATTGAATGTACTTCCCACCCGTAACTTCACTCAGGGGACCATGGAGGATGCGGAAAGGATCAACGCTCAGACCATGTATGATATTATCAAGGAGCGAGGTGGTGAGGGACGGACCCAGCACGCCTGCCAGTCTCCCTGTGCTATCCGGTGTTCGAATGTGTATCCTGACAAGGAGGGTGATCTCCTCTGTTCGCCAATTGAATACGAAACCATGGCACTTATGGGGTCAAATCTCTGTCTGAAAAACATGGACACCATTGCCGAATTGAATAAAATAGCAAATGATGCCGGTGTCGATACCCTGGAGGTTGGTGCTGCCATGGGTGTTGCCATGGAGGCTGGACTTGCTGAATTTGGAGATGATGAGGCCTGTATCAACTTGATTAAAGAGGTATACAACCTGACGCCAATTGGCAGGATTCTTGGCAGCGGCTGCAAGATCACCGCAAGGGTTCTTGGCGTACAGCACGCTCCGCATATTCTTGGACAAGGCCTTCCCGCCTATGAGCCAAGAGGAACCAAGGGAATGGCGATGACCTATCTCTCAAATCCGATGGGTGCAGACCATACGTTCGGTTTTACCCTGCGTGATGAAGATGTACCGACCTCCAAAGAGGGAAAAGTGGAATTGTCAAAGAAGTTTCAGGTGATCGGTTCCAGAATGGATGCGATGGGTACCTGTAACTTCGTTCGTTATGCGGTACGTCACGACATGACACCTCTGCTTGCCCTGATCAAGGCACGCTATGATGTTGATGTTAGTGTTGAAGAATTTGATGATGTGGTCAAGAAGACTCTCAGGATTGAACATCAGTTTAACACCGATGCCGGAATTACTTTGGCAGACCACCGTTTTACAGAATCATTTTACAGAGATGCCCAACCTGAAACAGGTGAGAAAATCGATATTACCGATGAGGAAGTTGCCCAGGCGATGGAATGGTAACAATCGTTTGTAAAATGTCGGCACTCGGGACAGTGGCGCTTGAACTGAAAAAACCGGAAAAGCTGTCCCGGGTGCAACAATTGCTTGCAGAAAAAACTGGTGAGCCATTGGGCGACGTGATTGTGATTCGTAACGGTAATGTTCTTGGCCCGGAGGAACTCATATCACCCGCTGACGAACTTGTCTTTTTTCCCGCGATTGCCGGGGGCTGAATGGCTCAGGGGCGGGGATCCTCATCCTGGAGGGTGTCAATATGTAACAGCATTGATGCTCTGTGCGGCGAGTATCGGCTAACAACTTGTTATTAAATGAATTATGTTTTGATTTGCCAGCCGCTTTCCTGCTGAACGCAGAGAAACGAAATTTTAGATGATTTCCCATATTTACCAATTTTGTAAATCGGAGGAAGCTCTTTTTTTTCAAACCCTATCAGGCGTAACATCTCAACACAAATGATAGCCTGCAAACACCTTCCTCAATTCCTTTAATCATCGTTGTTTTGCTCCCTGCTTTAACCAGACCCGGCACGAGAACGCTCCCTTCTGTTTTTACCGAGAAATCTGTTTAACCATACTTCTCGTTTTCCTGTGCTACATTCCGGCCTGTATGGAAGGGTTTCATAATTGCTATGCTGCCGTCTGTAGCCCTGAAACCCGCCGATAGGAGCGCAGCAAACCGCCCAATCGGTTAAACTCAACAATCTCTCCTTTTTCATCCTGAGGATATTATTCTATCATTTTTCTGCGGGACTGGTTTGGGGCCACGCTTGTTTTCCGGTGAGCTTTTCAAGCTGTCATACTTCTGGCCAACCAGATTTCGGTGCCAGCCAAGAATAGTCTCCGGCTTGAATATTCCGGCAACGTCTTCCAAAGCATGTTTGTCCAAGGAGATCGCCTTTTGAGACAGGCGCTTTTTCTGCTGGCTTGAGAGTTTAACCTGTTTGCAGTGGAAATTATCCCTGAGCACCTCCCGCAAAACAGAATTTTCCTCCATACAGTACTCCAACGACTTTTGCAGGTTCAGGAGAAGATCCTTGGTTGTGTCATCAGAAACGTTTTTGATGATGGCTTTAAATTTGTTGTAGGTTTCTTGGATCATGATTCATCTCCGTTCAGGTGTTCTATTTTTATTCCAAGATTTCACCGAAACGGAGCCTTGCATAACCGGCTATATCTTTTACAATTCCCTCAGTGTCACAAGTTTTGTCGTTAGTTTGTCGCAAGAATGGTAGATCATTCCTCGTCTTTGTGTTCAATTTGTTTGAGCAATAGGTCGAAATCGCTTTCAAAGAGCCGATCCTGAATAATTCGATATTTCTCAAATTCACTTTCAGCATGAGCCTTTGCCAGCTCTGCGGTCACCTTTCCGGCGTCTTGCAGGATTTCTCTATCCCAGAGTTTCAGGAACCCACCCAAGCGTTCTTCCCAGTCAGCCATGGTCATAGGGATTTTGCGCATGGCCTGCATTTCCGCCATGTCCAGATAGGCCGACACAATTCGCTGCATCTGTCCAAGTTCGAATTCCGAGAGGTAATTCTTGGCGATGGAAACATCGTATTTATGAATTTTTCCTTTTGGAGCTCCGTCCCAGCTG